>ERZ761597.17-NODE-17-length-92241-cov-16.280238_pt1 | contig 92241 bp, 96 predicted proteins | sample MGYA00433093_ERZ761597 | MGnify/ENA primary metagenome ERZ761597 (study PRJEB28899, sample SAMN03785557) | bioreactor sludge metagenome | biome: EBPR Sludge; feature: EBPR Bioreactor; material: 0.22µm filtered reactor supernatant | place: Saint Lucia: Queensland... | reverse complement strand
AAATGCGCGGTATCGGAATCGAACCGATGCGTCCACCTTGGAAGGGTGGCATACTACCGCTGTATTAACCGCGCAGTAGTATCTAGAAGTGTAGCAAAACCAAGCCTTAATTGGCTAGGTTTTTGCGTCAATATAAAATGACGACGGTTGTTAGCCACCAGAACCCCCATACTGGCAGTGCTCCCGGCGTCTACAGGCCCCTTGAGGGCCTACGTGTCTGGGCGGCAGCGGGATTAAAATCCCGTTGCCGCTCTTTTTTAGGGGTCTAAAACCCCCTATTTTACGGATACCTTAAATACCCCCAAAAATGAGTCAATATATAGTGAACCGGCTTAGGGCTCAAAGTTGAGCTTTTTGACCGGTTAGACACGTTGCCCGGTGACACGCCGGGCAGAAAGGAGGGCCACATGAAGGCCCTTTCGATTTTGCTGGCTGTGATGGCCAGCGTGGTCTTCGCCGGGTGTTCCGGCGAAGACACCCGGGGCGCGGACACGCGCCCCGGCGGATGGACCGCCCCTATCGGGGCGGTCAGCAACACGGTCTCCTCGCTCATTGGGGGGATCGTTGACGGGCGTACTGCGGCGACGCAGTACGACCCCGTCAACGGGTCGGTGGTCCGGCCGTCTTTCGGCCGGATCGCCGTCGAGTCCGTCCTCATCAAGAGGACGGACGGCGAGACCATCACCGCCGAGGTGATGGTCTTGGATCCCCTGAATAAGGGGATCAAGCGGGCCGTTGGCCCGCTGGTGATCGATCTCGAGAGTCTCGAGATCGATTACAGCGTCGGCGGGGCCATCAACGGCCCCGCCGCGCTGTCCATCCTTCAGGATGGGCAGTATTTGGCCGTCCCTGAGAAGGGACGCCCGGTGACCGTGACGTTCACGGTCAAGGGTGGTCGGAGCCCCGATGGCTTCGACCTGTCGGGCCGCCGCTACGGCGGCCCGTTGTCGATGCCGGAGAACGCTCCTGTGGCGTCTCCGGCACCGGTGTCGACTCCGGGGTGGACGATCATGTCCGATGAGCGGATCGCCGCTCATGGGACTGGCCCCACCCCGTCTCCCGAGCCAGGGTCTCGGGAGAAGAAGACGAAGTAACCCTAGACCCCGGAGTATCACTCCGGGGTCTTTTTTTAGCTATTTAACCCCCTGAACATAACCCTAGCTTAAATAAGGCAAAAAACGAGTCAATATATAGTGAAGGAGGTTAGCTCCCGCGTAAGGAGTTAAGCCTTCTTTAATCTCTTCGAGTTGATGCAAAGGTATGCATCAGAAGAGATTAGGATGATCCGAGGGGCAGACACCGCCTCGGATGTTGGCGTATCGCCGGAATAATGGCTTGGACGCAGTCCTACAGCCACCCGGTAGCGACTCGTATTTGCGAGCGCGGATACGCTGATAAAGCATTCCTGGTGACAGGGTGCTTTCATCGATCGATCTCCGAAAGGAGATTAGGTCGATTTCAAGGTGCACATACACATCTATGTTGATGTATATGTGTACGCTAACACTTTTCCGGTCTGGGGACCGGAGAAAGGCGTGTTGATATGTATGTCAACATTCGAAGCGCAAACTCGGCGTCGTTCGTGATCGAGACGACCCGGGAGCGGGCCGTCCTGCGGGGGTTTAAGGAAGGTCGGGACTTCCAGGTGGTCGGGGAGTATCCCGACCACCTGGAGATCGACACCAACAACCCGACCATGATCGGTTTGTTGGTGCTGGAGATGTCGAGAGACCAGCGTACCCATCAAGGGTACGCTGGTGAGCGCGCTCGTCAGAAGCGCGCCGAGCGGCAGGCTCGGCGGCGAGCGGCGGAGCCTCTGTCTGGGCGGTTCCTCGCCCAGCAGCGCAAGCGCCGGGGGCTGCACCCCCGGCCGCGCGCCCGGTACCGGCCGTAAACCAAAGCCCCACTCAATGAGTGGGGCTTTTTTTTAGCCATCCACGACTGTGACATAGAGCTAATTTGGGTTCCACACTGCTATCGGCCAATTGGATGGTCTGCGCGAATGAAAAAGTTCGAAGCTTCTTGTCAGTATTTCGACTATGTTTTGTATAAATGCAGCTGGCGTCCTCATTGCTGAATAATGGTCATGTACAGCGTTAATGAACTCACCCTCCATACATATATTAACGGGAAAATCAACATCCGATACATATTTGCGAGTTTGCTTAATGTAAGGACGAATTACAGACAAATCAAACTTTCCGAATTCAAATGAAATGAATGTCGCGTCCTGACTGTATAGGTCACTTAAATCCGGTACAGCGCTACACCTACACGTCAGGCGTATTTCGAAATTAGCATTAAATGTTGAACCAGACAAAACTTTTCTGTGTACTCGCACGATCCTCTCCTGAGTCGATATCACCGCAAACAAATAAATTTGCGCCACACTTTCTCTACCGCTAGGTGCACCGTGTAATAGTGAAGGGACACGGTGTTGTCGAAATTGGTTGCACTAAAAATCGACTCTATTTTAGGAATTTTTACTGGTGACGATCTGTATACTGGTGTACACAACCAGCGCCCATACTCCTGACAGTGGGATGACGGATGAATCCAGTCGACAAGCGAATAAAGGGTGCGGCACATACACACACGGTGAACCCCTAGCACCACACAATGGCCTGTGCGCCCGATGCTTGAGTACTTTCTGCGATCTGAAATTAGATGCATTTCGATCTCCGTTGTCTTAATTTTCTACGAAAATGAGTCAGTATTAAATGTCCGGGCTTTCATGCTACCCAATGTATGGATGCATGTTTAGCCCCTAACGAAAGGAGGGTGTTATGATTTACACCCACTATAATGTCGACCTGGACGCTGTTTGCAGCGTCTGGGCGGCCATCCGCGCCAACAAAGGCGCGATGACGTGGGTCGAGTTCATCGGGGCCAACGAGGGCCCCGAGCTGGCCAGCAAGCTGGCCAGCCATGACATCGTGGTCGATGTCATGGGGCCGATGGGCCATCGGCAGTTCATCAAAGGGGTTTGCGACCCCGATGGACTGCAGCACTCCGCGTTTGCGGAGTGCGTGCGACGCTGGTTCTCAAACGAGGACCAGATCGCGATGTCCGAGCTGATCGAGTACGTCGATCAGCTCGACGCCGGGACGCTGCCCGCTGAAAAGCGGTCGACGTACTCGCTCAACGCCGTCCTTATGGCGTTGAAGACCTTCCATCGGAACGACGATGAGAAGGTCATCCAGGACTTCTCCAACATCCTTGACGGGATGTTGGAGAACGCCCGCTCACGGCAGCGGGCAAAGGTCGAGGCCGAAAGCGCCTCGATCAAGGACGGGGTGGCTATCGCGCGAAACACGCGCGAGTTGGCCACCAACTCGTTCATCTTCGAACGAGGTGCGGCCATCATCGTGTACGATGATGGCAACAACCTGGGCGTTATTCGCGCCCAGAGTTGCAACGTCCGCACGGATCATCCGAAGATCCGTGCGGTGGTTCCGCCGGAGGAGCTCAAGGAGTGGTTCGCCCACTCCGCCGGGTTCCTCTTTTGCCGGGGATCCAAGAAGGCCCCGGCAAAGACCAAGTCTCGCATCACCGCCGAGCAGCTGGCCGAAGCTGCTCGTGAGGTGCTTCGCGAGGTCGGCACGGCGGCTGTCAGCACCACCCCTGTTCCCGGGGTCGGTGCTGACTGAGTGATCATAAGGCCCCGGGATAAAACCCGGGGCTTTTTTTTAGCTATCCAAACTCTCTAGTGCCCGTCAGGGCAACAGAGAGTGAACGTTCTTGGTGTTAATTGATTAGAATGAGTTTATGCGCATGAGTTTGTTGTACAACTCATCTGCAGGAATGACCGGAGGGGCCAACCACGAAAAGCCCGTCGTTTCTACGTGCTTAATTGGAACTTCTGGTGTTGGGTGGGCACGACAAAAAAATGTTTCTTTATCTTGAGCAGTAACCAGGTTGACACCAATATCCCCTTTTTTATCGAAGTTATCAGAACTCGGTAATGCATAGTAACTGACGAACACTAAATTTGTCTGTAGTCGATCGCAAGTAGAAGAGAATCGAGAAGTTGCACCCCGGGTAGCGGCATCGCTTCGACTACCAAACCTTGTAATATTTTCAGTAATCTGCTCTGCCAGAAGCTGAAGTCCAGACGTATCCGCCCAAGCTCGACAGAATGCCAAAATGGTTGGCTCTATTGGACGAATCTCGCTGCCGAGCAGTGGGTAACCTTTTGAGTATCGTGGAGCCTCGCGTATAGGTTCAAAGTCAGAAAATGCTATCTGGTTATCTTTTTCCTCGTCAATGAACTTCTTGGCCTGCTCTACAAACTCATGCTTCTTATATATTTTATAGTCACCAAGCAATTTAGCTGAAACCCGCATACGATAAAAATGAAATAGACTCTCTAGTAGGCTTACCTTATAAGGTCCACCGAATCGAATCCAGTTGGCTATTGAAGTAGATTTACAGATCTGAGCTCGTACATACTCAGAGTCTGAAGAAGTCGAGTTTGTACACCTGACCGCGTTATCTAATTCTGCCAATAGTTCAACTGTAGTCTTATTTAGTTTACGCCCCTCGAAGCTGTCGTGTTGTGTGCCCGCAAGCACGCCGTAAAGCTCGTCTTTGCATTGAATAAAGTGACTATACAGTTTATCAACTACGGGGTGATGCTCAATCTTGCTGGACAATTGAACCATAGGGCAAGACAAGAGCATAGACGACATTGGGTTTACTGCTGCGTCACGACCGATCCAGTGTCGGTGACTTGCTGCAGTATCAAAACTAATTCCAATCTCAATTGGATGCAAAGCCGAATACATAGTGTCTGAGGTTCTGCCATACAGGCAATAAAATCCCTTGAGACAGCGGTGCTTCTTAAACAGCAAGTACGCTGCCTGAAGCATGAGCGCATCGAACATTCGTCTACGGGCTGCAGCGAGAAAATGTGCAGCTTGTACACCGCTGTCAATCGGTAAATAGCCAATAAACGTCTCCGTACTCGGGACATAACTGCAGAATCTATCGGGAAGTAGCCCTGCGTCAATGAGGTCGTCTGCCCATGACCTCAGATCTGGCCACAGCATTTTTGCATCTTCTAAAAGTTGGTGTGGTCCGTTGCGAGCAACAGATATATACCGAGGTTTCTGCTGGCTTTCCTTTGGTTTATCCATTTTTGTCCGCTGGTGGGTTCAAGTAATCAGATACTGATTTCTTAGCAGCCCCGCCTACTGAAGCAAGAGAGCTTAGCGCTACGCTGAAGTCACTCAATAATTTGTCCAATGCTTTGTCTTTCATTTTAGCTGCGGCATGCACAATTATGAGAACTGACGGAAGTTGGTCGTTCAGTCTTTCAATCAAATTTGTAGTCTTTTGTAGAAACTTAATCGCCTGCTGTGGGGTTCCAAATTGATCTAAAAGTTCATTGATCTTTTGATCAACAGGAGCAGGTTGCGGGGTTCCATCTAAGCGGGCATCTACTTCGGTAGAAGCAGGTGACGTGTCCGCAGGCGGTTGTGCTACAGGAGCCGAGGTAGTTGTATTCGCGACATGTTTGGCAAAATCTACTGGGTTGACTTGATCTGCCAGTACCTTATCCACAGTTGCATTAACTACTTCAGGTGCTTGTGGCAAAGTCTTAATGATTTGAGTCCAGGAAATTCCAGCTTTTAGGATTTTGTCGAGATCTGATCTAGTGTGCTTTCGGTAAAACTGCAGCATTCGATAGACAGTCTGCACACTGACTTGTTTATCAGCGCGAGTAGATAGAGACTCGGCAAACTCGCGAATAGTTTCGTTGCCGTATTTTGTGTCGAGCGAAGCAGCCAGTCCACCAATAAGCCAGTAGGTCTCAACTGTATGATTTGCCAACTTGGACAAATAACTCTCTGCTTCAAGTAGTGCAGTACCTATGGCCTTATTTACTGACGTTGTTGAAACCTGGGTCATGTTATCTCCATTGATGCTACAGAAACTAAAGCTGCGTCTAAGTCAAATTTCAACTAACGAATAGTCCACCACTTCTTCTGCTTGGTGTTCCAAACTTGGTAAATAGAGCACGTTCCATCCGCACTCCAATCATTTCCAAATAAAGTAGCTTTGCCAAATGCTTCTATTGTACGAATCTGATTGCGCGTCAGCTTGCTTGGTGCACGCGATCGCATTGGCACATCATACTCATAGCAAAATATATAACCATCTTTAAGTTCCTGAAAAGTGAAATCGTCTACGTACTCAAGATCACTTTGAGTGACCTCGGCATTCGTATTGGCGTCTCCGATTACTACCCTACACTTCATCTGAGCCTCACTGCGGTGAAAAAATGTGCGCACTCCGATTAAGCTGCTCTAGGAGTGCTTTGAGTGTTTGCAGATATACAAAACTTGGTTGTTTATGCCGAAGACTCAAATAAGGAAAATCAGAATTTAACATAGACGGATGGTCGTGTAAAACCATGTCAGGTATGCCGTCACCATGATGGTCGAACACAAGAAGATGAAACTTAGCTTCTGGCCAGTTATCTCTTACGTCGCTAAATGCAGACATAATCTCGTTATTGCGTAGTTCCTTGCTGCTACTTAGAAGTAACGATATGTCTGGTGTAGTAGATAGTCGTCGTGTACCTATTCCAACAGAGCCATGTAGTGTATTGGTTACAAAGTCGGGAAGACTTGTAAGATCGTTCTGTTTGATACCTAGCGCAGAACCCAACCGTGACAAGATCTTTTTCTCGTAAATGTCTTGCTTTGGTTTTGAGAAGTTTCCAAAAATTGTGTTGAAGCTAGCTTTTGTATTGTCGGCGTCCGAATTCACATCTCGTCCCCGCCGTCATCATAGAGTTGCTGCTCTGCGTCGAGGTCGCTGTATTCACTCATAGTTGTCTCTCCTGTGAGTTGAGCTTCAGGCATGGGATCGTCTGCCTCATCTTCGGACGAAGCGTCAACCTCATCGACAAATCCGGAGTGTATCTGTGACAATCGGACCATAAACTTTTGTTCTCCACATTTAATGACAGCTTCTTCGTCATCTGGCGTCAGGTCGGTGAGGATGCCGCAAATGTACCCTTCGCTGTCATCATGCCAGAATGTAACAACTTTTCCAAATGAGTTTCTAGCTTCACTAAGAGTCATTCCGGGTCCTTTACAAAGAGATCTTCTGACCAATGCAAGGCTGGCTGAATACGAAGAGCTTTTTTTAGCTTGGTGCGAATTTCGCTTCCTTTTTCCTGAAGCCTTTTACCAAGCACGGAAGCAGAGATCTCTTGTGTGAGCGCGGTTTGACGGTCAATATTTAGGATTGGACAAGTGTAAACCTTACCAAAACCTGTCTTTTGATATTCGACGATACTTCCGCCTAACGCAGACTCTAGGGAAGCTCTGTAGGCGGTCTCAGCTTGTAGTTCTACGATCAAACTCACAAGTGCTTCATCCCAGTCAAAATACGCCTTCTGTCTTTGCTGATCGTCGTATGTTTCAATGTACGGAATCTTAATTCTTCGCTTGTCTCGACCAAGCGAATTGAAGTGTGTTTTCCAGATTAAATAACACCCTTCATAGGCAGCTTTATCGATCTGTCCGCCATTCTGTACACGAATCTCAAGCGAGCACATGAAGCCCGTGCCAGAGCCACCGGATGTAACCTTTTGTGGACCCATACCAGGTCGACCGCCACCGTCGATCTTGTCCTTGAGGTGCTGTGTAAAAATGAGCGTAACCGGAAGTCCGACAAGATCCGAACTCCATGTGTTCAACCACTGCCAACCAAGAAGAGCACGATCTTGGAACGTTTTCTGAGCATAGCCATCTTTATGCACTTTCTCTTTAATCGACTCAGACTGAGATCCTGTAAAAGAGTCAACGCCGATGACCACAGGCCGAATTGGAATGTTTGCGGCTTCGCTGTTCTTCGACCGAGACTGCAAAGCTTCTTTCTTGTTATTCACCATCTCTTTAATGCTCTCGAGATACGAAGACGCAGCTTCTTGCCATGACTCAACTGATGTTGCGTGAACAACGTGAAGTTGGTTGCTCAACTCACCAAGCATCGAGAATGCTTTTGAGTCGCTCCATTTACCTTCTGTGTTGATAACAACTCCAGCACCTTCAAGTTCCATGGCGTTTCTACAAAAATCAAGCATTGCCGAAGTTTTATATGTCTTCGGTTCGCCTGCGATAGTGATGATGGTTTGTAGTGGAACCACCTCTAAATCCATCAGATACTGTAGTGCGATCGAGTATGGTTCAATACCAATGATGCGGGTTTTAGCTCCGACGTACACTCGCTTAGAGCCAAGCCGCTTCTCGTTAGCTTTCATCAACTTCTCAAGAAACGGACTAGTCTTAATCTCCGGTTTTGGTGTAATCTTTGGCTGCTCCGATTCCGGTAGTGGTTCAGGTTGATTTGTCATATTTGCTTCCTAAATAGATAGCGGCTGGTGTATTGACACCAGCCGCTATCTGATTAACTAAGGCTTATTGTTTTTGTGTTTGGCCAGATCTAGCAGCGAGCATCTGTTCAAGTCTACGCTGCATGTCTGCAACTTGGGTGGTGCTCACGCCACCATTTGGCGGCATTACTGCAGGCATCACCCCAACTCCGGCAGGAATACTGCCTGGGATTAGGCCAACTGCAGGCAATGCCGGACTTGTCGTCGGCACTAAACCTGGAGCTGCTTCATCTGAGAGTGGATTACCAAAGGGCGCACCCTCTGTGACCTCTCTAAAACCAAAACCTACTTGAGGTGGTTGGGGCATCATGCCGGGCATTGGTGCTTGCATTGGTGCTTGCATTGGTGCTTGCATTGGTGCTTGCATTGGTGCTTGCTGCTGCGTGTACGAAACTGGCTGGACATAGCCACCCCAGTTTGGCAGCATCTGCGGCTGCATCGTAGGCTGCATCTGCGGCTGCGTAGGCTGCGCAGCTGGAATAGATGTAACTCGGGCCGAGCGCACCCAGTCTGGCAGCATCGAAGCAAATGGGGTAAATTCAAAAGCTTTCAGCAGTAGCTCAGGTGAGAACGCACTGGACAGAATGTTCATCTGAGCCTCAGCATTCAGCTGACGCACAACATTCTCCCATGGAACCCACATCTGAAGATTACTTGCGTCATTCAGAACAGTCACACCAAGCGCACCGTTCGGAAGTCGCGGCGGTGCGATCAAACCAAGTACGTGCTTGGCAAAACCCTGCCCATCGTCTGCTCCTGTTCCAGAAGTCATGGAGTCGTGCTGAAGACTCCAGCCTTGCGGAGCCATAGGAGAAGTTCTCGATTTCGTGATATAGAGCATGCGCAGTTGATTCGGGTCTCGACTGAACAAGCTCTCGGCAATTAGCCTATTCGAAGCATCACGTTTTCCGAGAAGAACACCAAGTTCTTTTGTGGCAGACGGAGAGAGTGCCAGAAGCACTTTAGTCTTTGGTTGCTGGGAGAAGTCCTTGCCGTCTCGGGAGTACATCACACACTGCAGCAAACCAACACGCTTTGGTGCCGGTAATACTGGGCTGCTGTTAGGTCCTCCCTTAAACAAGACAGTCTCCCAAGCTGCAAATGCGGGTTCTTTGACCAAACGACGCATCGAGTTATACAGAATCGAGTACGGGGACTCGTTGTACACACTGAGTTCGTCCTGTGGTAAAGCCGCGCAAAAACTCACTTTTTTGGTTTGACCAGCTGACCGAACGAACTGATCCAAAACATACACCCAGGGCGAGATGGAGTCTGCGTCTCCTGGGTTGCACATCGGCATGATTGTTGGACTACCTTTTACGTAGTCCACACACGCAAGAGGACTTACAACAGTCGGATGATCCCAGCTTAAGTTATACGTGAGCAATCCACAGTTTTCTTTAGCGAGATAGCTACCACTCAATGCACCGCCACCACCAGATCGAAGATCGTTAATTCGCATTCTTATTCCTTTAAGAGTAGAGAACAGTAACAAAAAATCACAGCAAAGCAAGCACAGATATGTCTGTAAATTATAGTATAAACACAACGTACAGTAAAGACCTTTATCATTCCTTCGCGACAACAAGACGAATGCCAAGTCGACGCATTTCTTTTCTAGTCTTTGTAAGCAATACTCGAGCCTTTTTGCGTTTTACGCTTTTCGGGCACACATCCCAGTCAATCCTATTAAGCTCCCTACTCATTCTGTCGCTACAGTTAGCAACGGCGACACCCAAGCGGGTTAGTCGGTAGTCGTTGTGCGAAGAGTAGTTAGTCTTTACTGGCGCTATATACCTACGAAGTTTTTTAGTGTTTGCGTTTTTGCTGTGGATAAAGACGTCCCGACAAAAAAGCATGTCGTTTGCGTCTACTCCGCAATCATGTAGTGCTTTGCCTAGGACACAGAAGGTGTGTTTTTTATCTAATTCTTTGTTACTGAGCATGCCATTACAAAGCCGAGATAATGAAATACGCACAGTTACAAGTTTTTGGTCACTTTTTGTCATCTTTGAATCCGCAAAATTCACGCGGAACTCCATGTTCCAGCAGAGTTTCAGGTGACTCTTTTTCACCCCAACGTAACTGAATGTCGATATCTCCAAGGGTGTATCTTAGGCCAATACCTGGAACTTCTGCAGCTTCACACATACATAGAGGTAAGACTTCTTCAATAACTGGCTTGATACAACTTACTGGAACTTCTAGCAATATTGCATCATGTACAGAGAGCAAGATATGGTATTTAATTTCCGGTCTTATACGTCTGTATGCATTCAATGCACACAGCGCTTGTGACATGGCGTCCCCCACTGTTGACTGAATCAAGTATGTTATCCTTGAGACTTTTTATTCTCAAGTTCTGCAAGTCTCTTACCCCAGCGCATAAGAGTACAAATCCTTGCAGTTCGGCATATATCATCACCTTACGGTGTCGGGGGCTCGTGGGTTCATTACTATCCAGTATAACCTGGACTCGGAACCTATGCTCTGCACCTTCAGTTGCATTACTGCAATAGCTTGGCTCAGTGTCACCTTTGCTTTGTATGGCTTTCACTGAATTCACCCGATTTTACTTCCCCTATCAGTTAAGGGAAGTTAACTAGCTGACGCTGTAGTGCAGCGATAACGTCGTCATCACAGTTTTGAATATCGCCTGCGGTACGGTAGCGTCCCCATGGATTTACAACATACCCAGGGTCATACACTGCTGCCTTACATTCTTCTATGAACTTAGAAACGTCAGGAAACTCAGTATAGAAACTGTCAATCCACTTTTTGGCGTCTTCGGGAGTACACTCTAAACCTTCTCGACCAACCTCACGAGCAATGGCCGTTGCTCCGCGTCCATCATTTATGTTACGACTAGTCTGGGTTATGGACTAGTCTCTGCAATTTACACTGCAGATCGGACTATATCATCATCGAGCAACCATCCAAATACAACTTGCTCGATGTCTAGCGCTTCGGATTGCTTAACCCTGCAACCCTACTCCCTTTCGGGATAGTCTCTGAACCTTTTCAACTTTCGTTGAACTTGGCTGCTGATTGTCCTGGATTACAGGAGGTTCCAGCAATTCACTAGATTTTACTTCCGCCATGGAAATTAAAACGGAATGCCAAATGTAGTTGTCTTGGCGGCCCCTCTAAGGGCGTTGAGAATTACATCATTCTTTCTAAGCTTATTTAGCTCTTCTACCGTGTACTCCGATATTCTTCTGTCCTTGTGCATCTTTGCACCAAACATGGTTCTAAGCATCGTCGTGTGTACATCTGAAGTCTTGAGCACATTGATGAATTTCTCATCCTTGGCACAATACCCTAGAGTCCACAACTCTGCCTGATTCCAGTCTGCTTCGATTAGTACGTGACCTGGTCTGGCCATAAGAACAGACCGAAGTGAGTAGTAGTTGGGATTTAATTTCCCGTTTTCGGTAAATATGGCAATTAATTCTTTTTCTTGCTTCTTCGGAAAATTCTGAAAGTTAGGAGAAGAGGCGTAACGCCCAGTCTCGAGTGTCAAACGAAAATGTGTATGGGCTCGTCCGTCGTTTGCGACGCTGGCTCCGATGCCTCCAGACCACTTGAGCTTACCGTCTTCATACTCATACGAAGTCAGAAACGTCTTCCTGAGCTGCTCTACAAACTTATACTGCTGAATCTTCTTAGCAAGTTTATGTTCTCCTGACAAAATGCCGAGAGATTCAGAGTCAGTAGATGGCGAATAGAGGTGTTCTTTTCCGGAGGCACGTACTTTCTCCCATGGAGTATCGTTTGCTGTAGCCTTTACTGGTGTTAGCTTGAGTAGTTTTGCCTGTGGTGGTGCCGTTCGAACAGCTTCGCCATTCTTAACCTTAAATCTGCTGTATAGAACTTCACACACCTGTTGTGGTGAATTTGGATTAAACCCATCATACTCAACAGACTTTGCAACCATCTTGCCACGAACTAGTTTATGTTCAACTTGTTCGTATGGCATCCAGTTAATGTCTGTCTGTAGCTCTTTGAGCATTACTTTAAGTTTTTCGTTAACTAGATCAGTTAGTGTGACAAGTCTCTCTTGATCAACGAAGATACCCGTCTCTTCCATCTCAAGAACAGGCTCATTCAGCGGATGAATTATTTTCTTGTAGAGGTCGTAGGCTCGTGGCCACTTGCTAAGCTCTTTCTCAACTACTTCTTTTAGGCGATAAGTACACAGGGCATCCATAAAGCCATACGGTATAAGAATTTCATCTGGTATGTTTCCATATCCAAATTCTTCTATATGCTCATCGTTGATTCCGTTATTTTTACACCATTCGCGTAACGCAACGTCATAACGAGGAGCATCAAGCATTCGAATAGAAACTAGTTCGAGTTGTTTGTCTAGCGTCTCGTTTCCGGGAACAAGATGGTACGCCAACATGGTATCGAAACCATGGTCGATAAATTCTCGGAGTAGATCGAGTCCAAGTTTTCTAAGTACCTGGACGTCGCCTCGGCCATTGTGCCCGATCAGGCTAGTACCACGCAGAAGACTGCCAACCAACTCAAGTGCGGAATCAAAACTAGCTCCAAGCTCAGTTGGAACCATTCCTGCGCGAGCAAAGTGAATAACTGCGCCTTCATGTGAAGACCAGGCGATTTGAAGAGTCCGTAGCGCATAGTGTGCACCCCACTCCAGGTCAAATGAGTACTCTTTTATTCCAAGCTTTTTATGTTGATCAATTAACTCTCTCAGGGATGAGAAAGTTGAGATAGTTTCACACTTAGTCTCCCATGTTCGAGATTCACCTCTAGATGTGATTAACTCTAGAAATAACTCAAGATCTTTTGTAAACTCTGGAGCTTGCGCTGGATCTCGAGTCACACTACTCGGTGGAATGCAGCACACCGCCTTGATACCACCTTGTAGCGTGAGTATCGAACCACGAAGATCTGTAAAGTTTGCTTTAGCGTGTTCTTGCCCTAGCAGTCTTTGAATGGCTACTACAGCGTCGGCACCGAATAAAAGCAAATAACGAGGTTGTACTCTTTGGATTGTTTCCTGGAGCAGAGGTAGTCCCTCTTTAAGAAAAATTTCTTTTAGTCTTGTTTTACCTCCGAGATAGTCCGGAACACGGAACGGAACAACATTAGAGAGCATCCAGCTGTCTGGATTAACTCCTTTGGTTCGTACGATGGCTTTCCAAAAATCACCAGGTGTTCCGCTCTGAAGCGATCTTCGATTGACGTCTTCTTGGCTCGGCATCTTGCCGATGACCAAAACTTCTGACTTGTGTGGTCCGATCTGCCCTCCGACTGTTTGCGGTGGCATGAATCTGACCATCTCTGTACCTTGGTCGTCAATGTACATATCGCATAAGTTAGACAGTAAAAAATCTACCATTCCCTCAGTCGTTCGACCAGTTGCCCTTGCGGCATTGCTGACCATCTTGCCGGAGGTGGTTAATTCCATTAGTTTTTTTGACATCTTTATTGATTTCCTTATTTAGTAGACCATCGATATTTCTTGGGGAAGTTTGCCTTCTCAGCAGCCGCGCTGATGAGTTCCCAGACTTCGGTATGTGGCAAATCTGCAGGATCTTGATTCTTTGGAAGCTCAACTACAGTTATGCCATGCTTGCACAAAGGAGCAAGCCTTATCGCTTGATCTATCGATTTTGCAAACACGTCGTCGTCAAACATCAAGAATATTGGTCCTCTGTTTGCCCACGTATTAAACATAAGCTGTTGCTGCGCTTGGCCGATTTTATGGTTAAAAATACAAACTGCAGGGCCTGCTGTGTCAGGCATAGTCGGTGTGCCAACACGAAATACATCGTGAGGACCCTCAACCACCACGACAAAGTCGTAAGCTCGCGCTACATCAAAATTCAACATGGACGATCCGACCTTGGTTCCTGGACTGGTGTACCATTTTGGAACTGCGGACGGCGTATGCTGATTAGACCCACACTGCGGACATACCTGTGGTTTAACGTCACCAGGGTAAACCCACTGATGCATACACATGGGATTGGTGCAACAGAACAATCTGCTGCAGTCCCCAGAACCAGTTAAATCTACATAACGTGCTTGCCATCCAACGCAGCATCCATACATGTTGATCGGAACGATAATCCGATGACGAACAAGCTGATTTGGGTGGTGGGGGCACCACTTAATGTTGAAGTTATTTCCAAGTTTCTTATGGTTAAAACCTTTATTGCGTAAGAATACCACCGCTGGATGCGAGTGCTCTAGTTCTTGAATCGGCATGCACGAAGCGGGAAGCTCGATGACCGGAGATACTTCACCTGAAGTAACAGAGGGTAGCGGTATTTGTGACACTGCCAATTTGTTGGACAGCACATCTATTCTGGCCTCCAACACAGAGTGAAAATCTGCACGCTTCTCACAACTTTCGTTAAAGCAATGACATAGAAATCTATTTTTAGATTTTGTCACTGGATCAAAAGTACCGTACCTATGGTTGATATACAGCCGATGACGCAAATCTCCGCAATACGGGCAACATACTTTGTATGTCTCGCCATACGACACAACATCAAGTCTGGTACGTGCGTTATATACATCTTTAGCAAATGGATCAGACACATACTGACCAGCCATAGACTTGCCACGATTTAGGACAAAAACCCTACGACCAGCCAATCCACTTGGTGGGCCTTTTTGGCAAGCCAAGGTTAGTGCTCTATACAGTGGCTCATTGAGCACTTGACTCATGTTACACCTACAATTCCGTGGCCGCTTCCAATTTCCTGGAACTCAGCTTCACCAGTTGCATCGTTAGATACAAACATGTAATCACTGTTAAGCAACTCGAATCTACACTTATCTCCGTGGATCTTCACAAAGCTATCACCACGTGCACCTCGATTTTTATCGGTGTACATAATGGCAATTCCTTTCGGGCTTGCTTTGCCGATGATCACACAGCAGTCCATAAGAGCCGCGAAGCCCCGAAACTCAGCAGCATCGTACATGCTTGGACGAGCTGTTGGACCTTTCTTTCCGGCATCCGCATTGAGCTGGTGCAGCACGATAACCTCGCATTTAAACCTGTTGGCGAGCTCTCGTAATCTTGAAATCATTTCGTTGTACGTTGCATGCATGAAGCGCTCAAATGGCAAATTTTGAGCCATAAGATACTTACGCACAACAACTCCTAGCCAGTCAATTACTATCAACGAAGGGGTTTGATTTCTAGCTACATACTTGAGAACAGTGGTTTCTATTTCAGATATGCCTCCACCTCCAACCAACCCTAGATGAAAGTCCTCGATATGCAAATAGTCTCCAACATACGAAAACTGTGTGATCTTATCTTTGATTGGCTGGGATAGGTTATTGAACGTAGACTCTGCAAACACCTTGGTCGGAGTTCCAGTCGCACAGCTCCAGATGCGTGGTCGAATGTCAAGCATGACGTTCTGCTCGTACTGACACATCAGTACGTGCTTCTTTTGTTTAGCAAGGTTTACGGCGACCTCGATACTAAAGGAAGTTTTGCCGCCACCGAACGGAGCCAGTACGCCAGTAAGGTGACTTGCCCTAACGCCACCGTCGAGTAGATGGTCGAACACAGCGCTACCAGATGGGGTAGCTGGTTTGATCATCTCATTGATTCTTGGGTCAGTCAGGTCAAATACATTAGTATCTACGGCTGTAGAGATTCTCGTAGTACTGTATACCCTGTTGATTTCGTCGATGACTTCGGCCGCGTTAGATCCAGCGATGTGTAGTGATGGCTGGAACACACGCTCATTTAGAAACTTCTGTAGATACTGTAAACCTAGGACTGGAACAAAGTTATCCTCTGGAGTGTTGTACATCCAAGCAATCAGATTCAATACAAAGTCAACAAGGTAAGATAGCTCCGGGTGGAGCTGAAATCTGGTACTAAGCTGCGAGCCTAACACCAAAGGCGGAATGCACTTTTTGTGCACTTTATAGAACTCTTGGGCGGTCATCCAAATGAGGCGATAACCTGCCTCTCCTTCGAGATTGAAGAGTTCTGGGGCTAACTTGTCAACTGCGATCGACGCAACCTCATTACATCGAACTGCGTGAATTAGCATCAGTTCAATGTCACTCGAGCTCATCGCCAGAGTAGGCTGCGTTGCCATATGGTTATGCATTGAAGCCCTCCGGTAGATATTGCTTGAGTGGTTCAAAATACCCAGGATTTTCTTTAAGATAAGCTTTTGCTGATTCTTTAAACGTATCGGCTAATGAGAACAACTCAAGCTTATAGGCCATTGCATAGCGAAATATTGGATTAAAGTAAAGCTGGTCATCCGTGAGTATTGAGATTGCCGGAACACCGGCATTTAAATAGGAAACAAACAACTTAAACATATTCTCTAGTGCATTCGAACACTGAGAACGTTCTGCAATTGGCTTTATTTTCCAATTGTCAATATGACGTTTAGTTTTAAGCAGGTTCGGTGGCGGCATATCGTTTGATCGCTTATCCCAGCAAGCGAACAACAGATCAACAAAAGACTCTGGATCTGCTTTTAGATCGTAGACGATCTGCGCCACACTTTGCCAAAAGTCAGGTCCGTAGCGACTAGGGTCGCACGCATACGATGGATACTTCTCTTGCCGCCGTATGGTGTACCGTCGCAATAGTCGATCTGCAATTGTTTCTATTGTCATACAACTAACGGGTTCATGAGTCTAGCTAGCTGTGCTACTAGTTCATATCCTTTATATTTATCTACATCTACCGGTGAAAGTATTTTAAATTGAAATGACATCATATTTACGCGCGTATCTCTGTATAGAACAATTCTTGGCGGTAGAGTTAGATAGGTAGTCAGCCCTATAAGACAACACACAGCGTGATAAATCGCATACTTTTCAATACCAGAGGTTTGTTTCACCCCGTATCGTTCTACTACACTGTCCTTGCATAGCGCTAGTTTTGATTTATGCTCTTTTTCAATGTAGTTATCTAATCTAGCACCAATTACAGATTTATGACGACCTACTCGCTGTGGGGCGCAAAACGTAAAAGTTGCAGTAGAGTTTATAGCTAGTGGATTCAGTAAGTTTCGGAAGTTAAAGTGATTAAGCAGGTAGAATAAATCTTTAAATTGCAGAGCTCCGCATTTGTCGTAGAAAAGCTCATCTAGATAAGCGCCTGGTGGTAACTCTTTAGCTGGAATCCAGTCGTGCAGTTTAGTGTTTTTTATATGTGTATATTTTGGTCCAACAAGCTTGCTTATGTTTTCAAATGATTTCTGGGCTACTCGTTTGTCCCAGTCAACTGAGTAAATGTGTGTATATTCTGGAACTATCCACCCCATCTTAATACCTGCACGCACGCAGTCGGCATTTTCTCCTGCTAGCGTGAATACGTGTTTAGCTTTTCTATTACATTTTCTATCTGGCCAATAACGCACTGTATCTTTGTTAGGGCGACCGACCTGTACAAACCTCATCGGATAATTGCAAAATTCGCCTTCCTATACGCCTTTAATCGTTTCTGAGATCTACGTAAAGCCCATGGATCAAAAGAGTCCATAAAGTCTATGAGTAGACCTTCGGTCTTACCTTCAGTTATTCGACTAAGTCTTCCTGGTAATTGAATGTTGTTAATGTCGGACGTGCCACCATCGGCACGTACAAAGCAGTTTAAATGTATTGGATCGATGCCTTGTTTCCAGCAATGATTAGCAATTACTTTTCTAAGGTGACCGCGTTGAAACTGATCAAGTAGCCACTTACGGCGTGATGTATCCATCACAGCTTCGTGTTCATTGATGAGTCCACGATCACGTAAGCGGCGTCTGAGTCCCTCATCCATGGATGCGTATACAACTTCGTAGTCTGGTAGATGACGACGAAGTTCGAACATATGCTCAACAGTTTCTACCATCACCAGAATCTGCGGATTAGGGTTATTGATGAGCTGTGGCACCGACTGACAGGTTCTAGCAATCACCTGATTGCGATTATCGTTGCACCAATACGAAATTCTTTTTCTTTGTGTATTGTCGCCGAATGACTCTATCGTTTGATCACACCTAGGAACTTCAACAAATTTAGTGTTAATCTTAGCGACTATGCCTTTGTCCGCTGCTTCAGCGTAGGAGATTTGAAGCAGCACAGGTCCAAATATTGATTCAACTACCGCGTCTGCGCCATCGCTTCGCACATTAGGCGATGCGGTGAAACCAATAAACTTTGCGTCAGTGTACTGGGAGCACAGTGCCTCAGAACGTTGTTGTGTCGCAGCGGTGTGTACTTCGTCGTAGATAAGCAGATGGATTTTGCCCATAGGCAATTTATGGATGGAGTCGGCGGAGCACAGCAGTATTCTTTTCTCATACTCATGATGTCCGCCACCAATTCTGCCAATTTGATTGGGGGCATATTGCTGCAAACGAGTGTACGTAGAACGCAACAGATCAAGCCCCGGACTGATCACGGCGATGGCTGATGTTGGGTAGATCACAGATAGCAGCGAGATGATGAATGTTTTTCCGTATCCAGTAGGACAGACGATGACCCCACCTTCAGCACATTCTATAGCCGAAATAACCTCGAGTTGCCTATGGCGGAACTCAACATCCTGTAGTTTTAGCAGCGCCTCAAACTTTGCGGAAGTAATCTTGTTTTGGCGTAGATCTGTGTACTTTATGTCGACTTTATCTTGTTTGAGTGCATTGACTAGTCGGCTATACAGCCCGGCCGAACAGTACATTTTATTTTCGTTTAATGAATACAGTAATCTCGGAAATACTTCAAACTCTGGAGAACCGATAGCACTTGGATTTCTACGTTTCTCTTGTTTACGTAGAAATAGATCCCTCCCCTGGTAATAAACCTTATGAGAGTACCTCAATAGGTGTCCGTAGTGTTTCTCCAGAGCTGGTCCGTCCGAGATCTCCAACAGGTTCCCCGACCGGGTTATCGAAACTGTCGTCAATTTGATCATTACGTGATTTCCATGCACTTAATTTAGCTTTACTTCCGTGCACATTAATTACAACATTTCCAGCACGATTACCTAGCTTTTGAAAACGGGTACCTGCACACGCTAAGCAAGAAGCGCAGTCTTTTCTGTACGTTTGTTCTTGAGAGGCAGGGCAAACAAACTCTCCAGAGATAATTGGACTATCAGGATCTTTAACTCTGAAAGTTCTCCAACCTAAAGAATGGGCCTCTCGTGCGTCCTCTTCAGAGTCCGCCGAGGCCATACAAAACCTGGAATATTCGGGTGGACAGGTACGCCACTGATGAGTATAACCTGTCCACCCAGACACATAGGTTAGCAGAACTTCCCAAAGAGAAAAAGGTACAGCTGCAGGGTCCCCATAAGCGCCGCAGCGTAGCTTTCTATTCTGTAACCACAAAGTTGACGATGGGTTGTCATGCGATACTGCGAGTTTTTTGTATTTGCCTGCCCTCCAAGTTCTCCAGATATTACTTGGAGCTTGGCTGACAACCACGTAGCAACTTCGATTTTTTCCAGCTCCGGATCCTCGATGCTGGCATTGCCCACAGATAGACTCGTCAGCGTCTTGCCGAACTGCGTCGAGTGGGTGCATGTCTGCTCGTAAAATCCAGGTTTGTATCATATCTCCAGTTTTCTCATTACTGGTGGATAGGGTTGCAATCATCACAATCGGTTGATTATCTAAGCAAGATGGGCCTTCGTAAAGAACCAGACCACCTTTGGTGTGAGTGTATTGTTGTAATTCCATAGATCAACTACCTAATTCATAACAACTATGAGAACAAGAAAATCAACAATCCAGAACAGCGAATCCAGTTTTTAATTGCTCTTCATGAGTGACTACGATCACTTGCATTCGTGCACTAACCGCGAGTTGGTTCGTAACGCTGAGAACATCAGCAACGCGAGCAAGGCGATCGGAGTCAAGACCGTAAGTTGGCTCGTCTAGAACAATAAATCCAACATCATGTGCAAATAGCTCTTTAAGCGCCAAAAGAAAAGACAAAGCAGCACAGCACAACTGCCCACCAGACAACTGCGACACTGTGGCAAACTGATTACCAAATCCAAATAAAATGTTGCCTTCTGTTGACAACTCCGCAGAGAACGGAACGTCAAAAGAATCGAGTAAGGAATTCCACTTAGCGTTAAGTTGTTGAAACTTAGATTGAATAATAGTTAGTGGTAGGTTATTTCTGTGGAACAGCTGCCGAAGCTTGTCCACATCATTTCGATAATGTACACGTTTCTCGGCTTGCTTATGTCCCTCAATTACTTGTCGTAAATAACCGTGAACATTTGCAAGCTCTGAAGACAACTGTGTCGCCCTGCCAACAAGGTAGGTGTAGTTTCTCTGGATTTCGTTACACTCGCTGAGAGTTTTTTGCAACCTCTCAGCCTCGCCCTGGTCATAGGTCTTGGCGACAGCGTAGACCTTTTCGTACTGATCATTGAGCGCATCAAGAAACCCACGCAACTCAGCACATTTAGTTTTGTGTGCATTAAGAACCGCAGTCAACTGTCCTTGTTGTTGGATTAGACTCGTTTGCTCGGCTATGAGCTTCTTGAGCGAATCCAACACCGGAAGCGTCTGTGCTGGCGGCAGTGAGTTTATCGATAGTGCGATACTGCTTACTTCATTTGACCATTTGCTATGCCAACGTTGGTATTCATCGATGCGGGTTCGGGCATCGTTGGCAGCTCGTTGATAGCTTTCGTATACAGTAGCGCGCGTTTGTAGCTCTCTGGAAAGCTGTTCGTAGTTCCTTCGATGTTCTGGAATACTTTGATTAAGGTCGATTGTACTTCCTGAAACATCGATGATTTTTGTAGTTCCGCACGTGGGGCAGCACCCGGAGGCAAAGTTTTCAATTGTTCTTTTACAATGTTCGAGATTACTTCTAATTCGCTCAAGTGCGACTCGTTCAGACTCTGCCCATTCGTCTCTGAACTCGAATTGTTCTGGGTTGGCACGTTTTAATCCCTCGGCTTCAAGTTCCCTGGCTCTAGAAAGAAGGAGCTTACGATAACCTTCGATTTTTTCGATATCCTCATATTTAGCCAACAACTTTTGTGCTTCGTTGTAAGGTGCGGAGTTATTGTTAATTGCTTCTTCGATTTTCTTGATCTCTGCGGAAATTTTATTTACTTGAAGTATCTCATTTACTAGAGATTCCTCAAGTGTGGTTTGTTTCAACTGTATGGCACTTGCCGCCACACACTCGTTTGCCGCAACTTGTTGAGCATTAAGTTTGGCTTTAAGCTCATCGATGTTGTATTTAGCGAGATCCGCAGCTACTTGCTGAATCTGCTGGGCTAGTGTGCTTTGCTCTAATTCAATTGCACTGCATTTTGCGGACACTGCCTCGACGGTCTCTAGCGGAGCATCTACGCGAATACCAACAGACACGACCCCAAGCCGCTCATATAAGCGTTCATAACGATCGGTACCAAACAGCTCATGAAAGAACTTGATCTGCTCGGCGTTTGTTCGTGTGATATTGCTGGTAAGTTGACCTTGAAAAGAAAATACCAATTTATCAAGCAAAGACGGCTTGCTGTCAAGACCTAGCAACTGAGTCAGCAATTGCTTGACCTGCTCAGCCTTGCGTATACGTTCTCCACTTGGAATGGCGAGCAATACCGTCGCATTGTGCAGATTGCGAGTGATCTGATAGTTGGCTCCATCTACGGAGAAATCAAGCGTTACACCGCCTTCTTCCTCTCCCCACTTTAAGTTTTGAATCTTAGTTCCTGTCGGATTGTTACCAGTGAGTGCAAAGTAGAGTGCGTAAATGATGGAGCTTTTTCCGCACCCATTAGGTCCGCCGATAACAATTACGCCACCAGGCGGAAAAACAATTTCCTTGTCTGCGTGCTGTCGAAAGTTCCGCAGAAGTAACCGTTGAAGTTGCACGGACCCTCCTTAAATGCCTAGACTTTTTTGGTGATCTTCGAGAACAGCGTCCACTTCCGCAAGTGAACACTTCACTAACTTAAGCGCCGTAGTGCATAGTTTCGAGTTTTGTGGAGATGCGAGCAAGTTTGAAACAACCGTATCAATAGGAGCTTCTTTTGTCGCAGAGAGTGCTGACTCGAGATGCTTCTTAGCGCTAGTCTCTGCAGAGGTGAAGAAGTTAACTTGATTTTTAAACTTATCCAGAACCTTGGACAACTCTTTAGTGAGTTGTGAATCGTCACTACTGTATCTCACTATTGCCAGAGGATTCTTTAAATCTTGGTGCAGATTATCTGGTTGGCTAGAGAGAGCTTGCTGAAGCTCTGACTCAAGCTGCTCGACGTGCTGTAATTTATCTAAAGTCATACGTACACATCTTCGAGTTGGAATTGGTATGCGCTGAATAGTGGGTTTGTTATTTTGATAACCGAATAAAATAAAGGATTTCGATATCGGTTCGGATGTGGACAACAAAGCACTCGAGCCACAGTAAGCGTATAGCCGCCCCGATTGATCGTACGCTTCAATTGCTTGATGGTAATCACCCATAAGAATAATGGAAGAGGGTGGTGTATCTGCGTAGTTGCTCACGCTGACGTTTGCGATCATGTCACCAGTGAGTAATGAGATGAGTTGATGACTGATGTAGATATCCGGAGTGGCTGCGTTTGTCTCTCGTACAAGACTAGTCAATGATGCAAATCTATCAGCTAGCTCAATGTGATTATTTGAGTGCGGTATTCCGTAAATAGCTACCGGCTTTGCTTCTTTCTTGTTGGACTTGATTGTAAAAACGGAATTCTCCGACAAATCATGGATATTGTTGTTGTCTAGCGACTGTGAGAGTACTTGGGGCCAAGATGGATTTGATTTGTCATGGTTACCCTCAAGCCAATACACAGTTGGAACTTTTTTGATCGAGTTAACTGCAGCAGACAGAACCGCTGTACTTGGTCTTGGTGTGTCAAACACATCACCACCAAGTACAAGTGGCAGATTGTGAGTCTTGCAGTAATTACAGATAAAGTCAAACGAATGTAGGGTGTCGTTTTTAATGTGTGGTCTACTTACCCATAGATACTCTTTTAAGTGATTGTCTGCTGTGAATGCAAATACTGGATAGAAGTTTTGTGTCATGTCGGAGCTCCAAGTCTGCATAGTTGTACAATTGTGTAATTATATAATTATACGGGTCTTGAGAAAAGGGAAGCGGGGGTCCGGGGGCGCAGCCCCCGCCGGGTCCCCCGAAGGGGGCCCGGTGAGCCCTTCTTCTTTTTTTGCTCGAGAGTGGCATGCCACGAACGAGCCAAAAAAGAAGAGTAGGGCGAGTGACGGTAGTCAGCGTACCAAGCGTAAGCGCGGTACGCTGACTAAATACAGCATGCGAGCTCTATCACTTCAGTAGGAGTGCCGAAGGCACGACCTACTGCATGCGCAGCATGCTGTATTAGTCTTAGTGATAAAGAGCCACAAAACAGTTTTCTAAATTGAATAAAAGGGGTTCTGACCAGTGATAAAGAGCCAAACACCACAAATAGGGGGCCCCGATGTTAATCAAATAAAAGGGGTGCTCAAATCTTTTTATTTTTTGTTAAGTGTGTGAAGTGATTTGTACTGTGTTCTCCGAGTAGGTATGTGATAAACGTATTACTAAATCCATACTCAGGAACACATATTGGTGGAAAATAGTATAGTGTTGGCAGTATCGTATTTAAAAATAGTTGTTTGTCCCGCACCACCGCCACTTGATCTTGCAGTGACGGGCTGCTATCATCTGGGTGTACTCTAAATAAGTAGTTTTGACAGTCTTCCAAGATAATTGTTGTGGTTACTGCTCGTTTCTTGTGTATTAGTCCGTAATTAAAATCTTGTCGTGTGAATAGTAGCGCTGACTTTAAATCAACAGATCTTCGAATTATTCTAGAGATGTATGCAGACCAACTTGTGGTTTTGTTCGTTTTTGTATTTGGTATGTACGCGCCTATACCTTCTTTAGTAATTACTCTGTAACTTAACTGACCAGTTGTTTTTTCGAGCAATCTGTATATTTCTACGAATCGACGGTAATGACACCACGGACACCACCTTGAATTACAGATCGTATTCCAGCTATGTGATTTAAGTTCTGCATTGTTGTCTTTTGGTTTAATGACAGGTAAAACACCAATAGGTCTACAGTTGGCCACACTTTGTAACAAATTTGTTACTTTGTGTGGTGTTAGTTGTCTTAGGTTAATTGAGTTCGGAATTCCTAATTCCTGCAAAGATCGAACATTAACGAGACTGCTTTGCACTTCCGCACAAAAGCCTCTAAGTAATCCGTACATTGTACGAATGTTATTTGCGTTATTTTTATCTAGTGTTGTGAGCGTGCTTTCTAATGCTGATTGAAGTGCGGCAGCTTGTATAGCGGACTTTGTAAGTCGTACTACAAGTTGTGATGGGTTTATCATGCTGTGCTTTTTCGAATGCTTGGTAATATACCGTAAGTTGCTTTTTTGTCGACTACTCGAAGCGTTATTTGCTCGCTTCGGATAAGGTAACAAAAGATAAGTACAAACGTACAATTACGTGAATAGTTATTGATAGCTAGTTTAGTGAAGGTGTCAGTTATAGTTGATGGTATGTTGTTATTGTGTATAAATAGTTCTGGCGAATGGCAAATAGCCCTACTGATTAGATTACCTCGTCTCACTGGCTACCTTTACTGCTGGTAAAATATATTTGTGAATAAAATCCGAAGTGATATTACTTTGCGGAGTTACTTCTATTACTTTATTCCGTATTTCGTTGTATGCCATGCGGTGCTTTCTTCTATTTTTTGCGTAATTGTGGACATGGTGATCTAGGGTTGCCCCGTTACCAGATGTCATTTGTGGGTTGATTGCTGGATATAGGCCAGGAAACAAGTCGCTTCTACGCACTAGATTTCTCCCACAGTTTTTTAACTTTTCCGTCTGATATCTGTCGTATGTCTAAGAGCCGAGAATGATCGTTGCCGAGTAGCAATTCGGAGGCTGCCCTGGGGTGTTTTGTGTTCTGTGCGTACCTATGCAACATGGCGTCAATATCGGAATATATATACGATTCTATCTTTGCGGCAGCGAGCCGTATTGAGTAACGTACGGAGTAATCTACAAAGAAGTGTTCGGGTTCTGTTCTTCGTTTCAATTCTTGCCACCTAGCAGCTGCCCGACGACATCTAGTCTTGGTTTAGCGAATAACGGATATACCTCGGGAAATGTCCTATAACATCTTATAAATAGTTCATCAACTAGACGAATATCGTCAGAATCCTGAATTAATCTAGCAGTCCATGTGTGCCGCAAGTTAAGGCATAAATCACGGTAGCTATATCGCGGCGACTCGACTTTACTTATTCTTTTCATACTCTTTAAGTCGATGATTAATTTCAAGTATGTCTACGGATGTTGGTAAATGCCACACAGACCTTGATAAATCAGATTCAGTAATAAAGCAAGGTCGGGCTATCCCGCTCTCTACCATGTGGCAATACCTGAGATTTTGTGCTGCGTAGCATACAGCTCTGTTTAGTTCTCCCCAGTTTGGAGTACCCAGGTACGAATCTGAACAAAATGGATGAAGTTTTGCGGGAATTCTCTTCATTTGGCTTCGGTACTCACTTGGGCTACAGTACAGACACTTACTTGCATTCGATTTTTCCTTCTGCTTGATTTATGTCAGGTATCACCGCAAAAGTCAAAATACGAAAGTTAACATGACTATATTGACTGGTGACAGCGTCCAGTAACTCTACGTATATTTTATATACGTCGATATCGTGACGTGCATCGTTGCGAATAAGTCTCTGCATAATGTTACATATACTATAGTCATCATTAATTGAGGTCAGCCACGGGGTGGGGTTTAGTGATAAGTAGGGCAGTTTTTTACGCTTTACTATGCGCATGTTCTGACTACACCGGACTGGGACAGCAAACAATTACGTGCAACCATAGACACCGTAGCACCTACTAAATCCACGAACCGAGGCTCGCTATCCAAAAAGGGGGTTTCTATTCTTGCTCTTGTATCAATTGTTATAACGCGTGGCAGCGGAAAAAACGGCTCACGTATCGCACTTGTTGTACTGTAGATAGATTTGCCATAAATTAAATAGCCTTGGTAGTTTGTCATCCCCTTTAGGTAAATTCTCTTCATGTGACAACCTTTGGCTTTGTAGCCTGTTTGGATTCATTTAGAGACTGAAAAATCGGAAAAGCCAGCATACTAACCCATATACGGGAAATATTACTTTGGGTATCTGTAAGCGGATCTCCTACTCTAAAGTAAATGTCTGATAGCACATGCTGGATGCCTACCAACACCGGCCAACTAACTGGAAAAGAGGCAACAAGTTTAACCGCTTGACAGGCTTCATCCGTATAAACCCCAAACCGACGGTCGCAGTGGCGCATGTTTTTGGTTTTCACAGTGTGACAACTCTGGTTCGAGTGAACTGGCTGAATTCATCACAGGGGCGGAAAAGCTAGCCACTTATCCCATATATTAGAAATATTGCTTTTATCGGATATAATTGGATTTCTCACACTAAAATAAATTCTTGACAGAGTGTCCTCTAAGGCATACTCCAGATCCTGGCTGTATGGAAAAGCGGTAACCCATACGATCTCCTCACATTTTGCGAAAATCTGATCCCCTAGCCATCGGTCAATGTTACTTATATTTTTAGTTCTCATCGTGTGCCACCTTTGGTTCGAGTGAACTGTTTAGAGTTGTCTAGAGTCGGAAAATCTAGAGATTTATCCCATGTACGTAAAACATTATTTTTGTCGTGTAAAACCGGATCTCTTACACTAGAATAAATGTTTGCCAGAGAGTACTCTGTAGCTAGTGGCAGATACTGAGTATCTGGAAACAGGTCAACCCACCTAATTGCTTTACATTTTGTATCAATACGAGATCCTAACCAACGATCGACGTTGCGTGCGTTTTTAGCTCTCATCGTGTGCCAACTTTGGGTCGGTTGGGTCGGTTGGGTTGTTTGAAGGTTTGTATCTTAGGTAATTAACAGCAAATGGTATGATCTGGGAGATAAGTTTATCTTGAGTTATTTCAGTAAGCGGCATCCCCACTCTTTTCACTATTGTTCCGTAGAACGTAAAACCTAGACCTAGGATCATGTGATCAGAAATAGTCGTACACGCATGATCCAACTTTCTGACAAGCTCGCGTGATGTTTTAGTTTTGTTGATGGTGGTCCTCAGGTTTTAGGTATATACAGGCTTTATTTTGTAATTGCCTAACTACGTTACTAGGGTGAAGTGAGAAGGATTCAACTTCATACAAGATACGTGTAGGTAAAACCTGCGCAAGTTTATTTTTTACAGGATCGTCACGCATAGAAATTCCTGTTTTCGGATCAACGATAAATTTAACGTTATTTAAAAGATGCACATAAAACAAGGTTTCGACAGAAATAATGCTGTCTGCGTCGTCAACACTTCTCCGTTTGATGTTATCTCCTCAATCCAAGTGACCTACCGAGCTCGATAAGTTCTGGGCTGTTACAGTTTATAAATTTATCAATTGAATGGTAGAGCACGATAGGTCTGATAGTGGTTCTAAGTCTACTGAATGCCTCTATGGTCGCACGGTTATGTCGAAACGCCCTCTTTACCACGTTGTGTGCTGGTGTAACTATCTTTACAAATACTTTTTCTCTTATGCCTTGTGAGTCGAACGCATCTTCGTGTTTTAGCTGAGTTGTTTTACCGCGCACGTTTCGACCTTTTTGGGTTGGCTCGCTTTAGTGAATATATGTGAATAGCGAAACAAACCAAGAGTTACTTCCATCCATAGCTGTGAAAATAAGAACTTCTGAAAGTTAAGTGCTGGGTGCGTGTAGATCTTTGAGTTATAGGCGGTCTCATAGTCTTCGAACGTCTTATGGACGCCAATAGGGACAAATCTAGGCGGACGGTGGTTATCTTCTAGTTTGTTCATTCGTGTTGCGAGTTGTGAATTCTGCTATCGCGTCTATGTTCGGATATAGTGGAAGGCCAGAACTGAAGCCAGCGAAGGACGATTCCACGTAGGCAACGGACTCACCTTTAAATATACTTTGTCGTGTGTGGAGGAAAACTCCCCATACGACATCGTTGATAGCAGAAGAAATAGCGCCTCGCTCAAAGTACGACCTGTGGTCAAATTTCATGGGTTTTATTGTTTAATAGTTAGTTCAAGGAAGCCTACTGTAGGTTTTCTGCACAAACCGCTCTAAAATTGTCATGGGAGTACTGTCCCATGTAGTTGAAAAGTCGGGAGCCTGGTCCCAACTTATCCAAAGCCTTTTCTGTCCTTTTAAGTGTGTTTGTATCTTATTGTCTATCGTACTATATATTATTTGCTCTTTTGCGCTTATTCCTCGTAACTCAGGGAATAAAGGCATTAACTCAAAATTGTTGGTTTTTCTCATTCTTACTTCTTTTGCGAGGTTTACGGGATTTACGCCGCAAGAGTTCATCAGTGATGTTTGTAATCTTAGTTTGGTAGTCACAGTGTGACAGAAATGCTAGTGAATTAGTCAGTCCGGTGGCTATTACTTCTAAGACATCTTGGCCAGACCGTGAGTCAAGTATTACTTTTCCGATATGCTCTGTCGTATCAATAAACTGTTGAGTGTGATCGCAGTGCCGGTCGAGGCGATCGTCGTTATCAGTACGTTTCACGTATTTTCATCCCCTTTGCTTGTGCGTTAATCGCCAATGAAATAAATCTATTTTTTAGGTCTGCGGGATCTATTTTTGGTTCTGGGGTGTAGCGAGAGCGGGTTGGCACTGGTGGCTCGGGCACAAACTGCTCGCGTAAAAAATCTATTCTTCTGTGTTTTATTTGTTTGTAGAATCGCTCTTTCAGGTAGCACTCAAATAGCTCAAACGATGTGATCATTCGTAGGCAACCGCATGGTCTACTTTTTCTCATGATCTACTTCTGCGGAACTTTCGACAGCACGCAGGCAGGGAAGTTGTGTTTCCGTTTCCACGTATGCGAGATGTTATAGTCGCAGCCAATACTTAACGGCTCTTCAAGTCTAAATGTGTTTCTAATGTAGCTTGCCGCAGCCAGATAACAGCATATAGTGTCGTCTATCGGAGTAACGCAAATACGCATATACGTAGAATGTGACTCAAACGAAAAAACGTAGTGCTCGTTGCTAATGCGTCTCATTGTTCTCCGGTGTAAATGTGTAAACGTTTGACAGAGCCTTACTGCATAGTCTTTTAAACATTTGCCAGAGGTCTCTGCTCGAAGTAGTGACAGTTTGAGTATCCGACAGACTATACAGAAGAGCTTGTGCAGGGTATCTTTTACACTCACTAAATATAGATCCTGGCATACTATTCATTAGAATGCAACAGATATGAGCATCTGGCGATATATTTGATTTTTCTATGAGTGTTCTAGTCGATAGCGCTCGCATTTGGTTAACTGGGATGCCCGTGCTTCTATGTTCACCACAAAGAGAAAGACAGTGCATTCAGTCCGTGGAAACTCCATATGCTTAATGTCAGCGAGCAACTGTGACCGCTTTCCTTCGAATGTCTGCACTACAGGACCAGCGTGCATATCAGAAATGTCAGATATTATTGAAATTTGTACAGTTTTCATTGAGGCGCTAGTTTCACGCCATCGGCCACAGTCGCTAAGCTTCATGCTGTTTTCCGTGTTGTACTTTGCTTACAAACGTTGGCACACCACTTATGGTGTGCCAACTATAGTGTTATTTAGCTAGCGAATTTGCTTCTAGTTGTATGTCTTCAATATTTGGCGGTTCTCCGAGATTCAAGCGCTCAGCCAGAGACTTTACCTGACCTTCAAGCATTTTTTTCTCGATAGCGAGAGAGTGTGCAGACTGGGCAATCATCGTTCCAGAGTGTTTGGTCAGTGCCTGCGATGCTGCAAACACCTGCATGCACTGTTGAATGGTCAGCGGGGCGTTGTCTCTTGGAATGATGAGCCCGTTAAACTCTTTTGGGTCAGGCTTTCCAGACTGACTTGGAACCCAGCCAACACCGACAGCGAGTACGTTTATGCTTGGGTACCTTGACATAAACTGCTGTAAGCTGATACGCAGCTCATCTCGTGCTTTGTCAAAATCCATGCTTGGTTGATCAGAAAATAACATAAGCTGGTTTGCATCATCTTTTACATTATTTTGCTCTTCACTCATAGTTATCCTTTAAATGTTTTATGTGGACTTTTGTTGAATTTGCTAGTGATATCGTTGAACGTGTTGGCCAGTCGGACAACCGCAAAAAACGCAGGCAATAACCAAAGTACAGGCATCAACGCGCACACCAAACAAATACCGCCAACCCAGTGTGATAAACAAAAGCCGCAGGCGTACACACGACAAAGTAGGTCCGGCCTCCCTACTCTTGTTTTATAGCGCTCCATGAAATCGATCACCCGCTCATCATGACGGAGCCATTCAGTCATTCCCCACGTCCCTACTGCGGCTATTAGTAGCGATAGTAGTATTGTCATCAGGTTCTCCAAAAATCTTAACGCAGATGAAGCGCAAAACAACCAGCACAACGTACTTTACCAGTAAGAATAAAATTACAGGTATATTAGTGGCCAAGATTAGCAATATGCAATAAAGTAGCGCAAGCTTGTCATCTGTGTCTATGTTGTCTACTATCACTAGTGGTTATCTAATTACTGGCATCCGAATTATCGTAGGTCCGGCTTTTCCGACTGGCTCGGTCCTTGGTACGACCGGAACCTCAACTAATCGACGATGTGTTCGGATACGATTTAGCTGCATCCTATGTGTTTGGAGCTGCGTCGGTAACCATCTCTTGCGCTGTAAATACCTGGTTGCTGTGAGTCTGAATTGCATGTATAATCCTCGTAGGAGTTCTGCTTATATGTTATCAGAACAATCTACGCAGGGACTAACTGCGTATCAAAAACTCCAGACCTGGAGCCAGTCACAGAGCACCGACGCGCCCGAGCCATACAGTAATGGTTTAAAATATGTAACAGAGTTTGTAAACACTACACAACTAGAGACTTTGGTGCCTGTCTTACCGTTGCTTCTTCGTCTAGAGGGTAAGCCATTTTCTTTGCGAGATCACTTTCCGATGGAGCCCATGTATAAGAGGCTTCGTGTTCCTCCACGGGCAGTGATGAAGTGCGCAAGACAGGTTTCCAAGTCCACAACATTAGCAGCTCAAGGAATTACTCGCGGGGCAACATTACCGTTCCTAAATCAGCTATTCATAACTCCGCTATTTGAACAAGTTAGAAGATTCTCTAATAACGTAGTTAGGCCATTTATAGATCAGTCGCCTATTCGCCACCTGCTCGTGGGTGAAGGCTCACTGAAAAATCAATCTGTATTTCAAAGAACATTTGCTAATGAATCAAACATGTTCTTCAGCTTCGCGTTCCTCGACGCAGAACGCGCTCGTGGTATCGCAGCCGATACTTTGGCGCTGGATGAGTGTCAGGACATCGACATAGACTTTCTACCTATTCTAGAGTCCTGTTTGTCCGCTTCGCATCTTGGGTTAGTTCAGTTTTCTGGTACACCAAAAACCACAGACAATCCACTGCACGTATTTTGGGAGGATAGCAGTCAAGCTCATTGGATTATTAAGTGTAGGTCGTGTTCGCATTATAATGTTGCAAGTATTGAGTGCGACCTGGATAAGATGGTACAAAAAGACGGTCTTCGCTGCAGTAAGTGCTGCAAAGACCTTAATGCTCGCGAAGGTTTTTACCATCACCTTTACAAAGACAGAATCCATCTTTTTCCAGGTTATCACGTACCTCAACCAATTCTTCCGATGCACTACGAGAACCCAAATAAGTGGTTCAAGTTGTATCAAAGTAAATTAAAATGGCCACACTTTCGGTACTTAAACGAAGTTCTTGGAGAAAGCTGTGACGTCGGTACTAGGCTTGTTACGCGCACTCAACTTATGAGATGTGCGACTCTACCATGGAATCTTAAGCTCCAGGAAGCTTTAGAAAAGTTCTCTGAGCACGGTTACGTGCGCACAGTATTGGGGGTTGACTGGGGTGGCGGTGGTGGAGGTACGATTAAAAAGAAGCGTAACCAAATTGTTGTTGACGGGGGTACAACATCGTTTACAGTAGCGTGTGTTTTGGGTTTTAAACAAAATAGCCCTAATCCAGATGTTATCTATGCAGAACGCTTTTCAATTGGTATGAGTGCAGATCAGGAGACACGTAGAATATTAAGCTTATTTAACATGTTTAAATGCGCGATATTGGCGCACGACTTTGGCGGTGCCGGTGCGCTCCGTGAGACACTTCTGGTTCAGGCAGGCTTTCCGTCCGAGCGTATTATGCCGTGCCTGTATACCGGTCCAACAAGTAAACCAATAGTCAACTTCCATCCGCCGGATGAGATGGGTAATCGTCGATATTACTCAGTAGATAAAACACGAGCATTAGCGTTGGTTTGTAGTGCTATTAATGCAGACATGGTACGTTTTCCACAGTGGCCATCTCACACCGAAATAGATCACGTGGTATACGAGGACTTTTTGGCTCTCGTCGAAGATAAGATTGACAGACCCGGGGCTTCAGATTTGTATCGCATCACTCGTAACCCTAAACAACCTGACGATTTCTGTCACGCCCTTACCTTTGCGTGCCTTGCGCAGTGGCACGCAGAGTTGGCGTTCCCTGATTTAGCCAGACGTTTCGGGCTTTCGAGAAATGAGGTTGGCGAGGATATACTGAATTAATAGCAGTATCAACAATCTCTATTGGGTCTATGTTTTCGCGGTATCCCAGAGTAAAACCTGCAAAAATTAATCTGCACTTATAGTTCTGTGACCCAACAACAGTCAGCTGTTTATTTATCGCATATAAACGACTGTATTTATGTTGTTCATTATTGTAGTTCATACGTCGCATCAACGTGCTCTTCTGCTTGTTGTTTGGCGCACAAACTAAAAACTTTATTGATTCCGTTGTCGTAAATTATATGTTCAGCACCTATCCAAACCATTATCTTGTGTGCTAATTTAATAAACGGTTTACGTGAAAACGTACCAAGAACAGGATATGGGTTAAAATCATACTCCCAGGTTGCTTTCATATAACTACAGCTATAGATATATTTTCTGGGCCTACACACGATTCTTTTCATAGGTCTCCGCGATTATCAAAACAGCAGCTCTGTGCACAATGTCTACTGGATCTGGGTCGTTTCTGGGTATCCGCGTAAAGTCTGGAAAATTTAAGACGTACGCAAAGTTCTCTGAATTAGTAACAGTCATATGTTTATTTATTGAGAACAAACGACTGCGTCTATACCCTGCAATCTTACGATTCGTACGTCGCATCAACGTGCTCTCCTGATTGTTGTTTGTCGCAAAATTCAAAAACTTTATTACCGCCTATGTGAGAGGCTATATTTTCATCGTAAACCATGAACATTCTCTTATGTGCTGGTCTAATAAATGGTCTACTTAAAAAATCACCAATACACTGTTGTGTGTTTAAATCGTACTTCCAAGTTGCTGTACTGAAAACATATCTACAGAGGTAAAGGTCTCCGATGCGCCTGTTTAAGATTCTTTTCATAAATTTATCCCATCCACACTCTCCACCTAATTTCTTGATCTTCTGTGTGGCTCTTAACGAGTTCGTAGTTAGCTGTTACCGGTCTAAACATAAACATCACTGCTAAGTCGGCCGCCGGGCTGCTGAAAACTTGCCATTGTTTTTGTAAAACTAATAGCATTTGAGTCTCTATATCAATGAGGTTAGAGAAGGGTTTTGTTTTTTTCGTTCTCATTTTGTTGTTGTGGTTTTTGTCGCAGTATTAGCCTGTGGCCATACATAGCTATACGTGGTTGGTCTTACCCTAGCTTCCTTCCAGCTAAACTGTTTATACCATTCATAATCTTTAACAAGTAATGCAACTCGATGACTTTTATGTAATAACTCATTACCAACCCATGCAGGGGTTTGCCTATCCATAAAGTTGTCTAATCTTCGAATCTTATCTTGACAAGTATCTTTAAAACCACGTGCAACCCACTCTTCACACATGTGATATGCGTAGTCACATAAAGACCCTTCGTAACCTCGCCACATGACAGTTGCCGGATGATTAATCCAACCTTTTGACAATCCAAGTAATGCTTTAAGTATTTGCAAACATTCAACTCGTTGCTTACCTAGTCTCTTATAGTCCAAAACTCGTGCACACTCAATGTAGTTTTGATCTGGTAAGAACGTCTGCAATGTTGTTCTCCTTGGTTTGTCGTGCATTGCATTTTAATCGAGCGAATTCACGCAATAAACGGCTTTACCGTTTTAATAATAGCAGTAGAAAATGCGTCGTGTTCCTGTAAAGTAACTTCATCGCTTAACCTAAAAGCTATATCTGCGCTAACCGTTACTTGTAGTTGCGCTGTTTTAAGGTCTTCGAACGCATGAAGAGACAAATTTTCAGTACGCGCTGACAAAGCGCACCGATAAAGAGTTCCAATGAAGTTCCACTCAGATTTTAACTTATTAGCTATTTTATAGTGTTGCCCGTCTTCGAACTCATTGGCTCTGATGGGCTTCATTTGTGTGTTCGTCCTTATGGTATGTGTGGGCGTACTTGTGAGACGGCAACAAAAAACCTATTTAAATGATATCGCCATACATTAATGCACGCTAACTCAACCCTCCAAGATTCGTCTGCAAGCCAAAAAAGTTTATCAATACTATACGGTGATGTTGGTTGGAATGCAGTTCTTATATTATATAACGAACGTTGAGCAATTTGTCCGCTGCTAGTTATGCGTTTCAACCAAGCATCCTACATTTTTTCGCGTGTGTTTTGAATTACTTTCAACGTGAGTATATGTAGTAAACTTTCCGCAGCCATAAGTCTAGAATGTTGCGCTAACTTGCGAAATCTATAAAAGTTAAAGTTAGGCGGCGTATGTTTTCTGAAATCATAAAAGCCTTGTTTCATACGCGTAGTCGGTAACTCTGGATCGTCGGTGGGCCAGAATTTGGGTATATTTCTACGCATATACGCGCCCAAGTTTTTCGCGCCGGATCAAACTTCTATAAAAGATACCTAAGTAATTATTCCATATTAAGCTAGGTTGCAGAAAGTTGTCTGAAATCTCGAAACGTACTTGCATTTGTAGTCTACGATCCCCATCCACCCAGTTAAAAAATCTAGAGTTTGATACTTCTATACACTTATCAAATAAAAAACAAATACCGCTTTTTGGGTCGTTGTACGTTTTTCGCATACTTACCTTTCTGTGTGCTTGTTTATGGTACATTTAATCACGAACAATCTCCGAGAAGGTCGACAACCACTCCTGGCGTAACTCTTCGTAAAGTGCCTTCGAAACCATCCAACCGTTTTCTACTTTAATAACCGCCTGCGTTGTTGGAAACGCCTGCTCAAGTATGATCGGATCAGGAACAAATAATCTGGTTTTTTCCAGTGTTTCTCTGAGTCGATCCCAGTCTATTACATATCCAGTTTTTTTCTCCCAGATACCTTGATGTTTCTTTTCTACGCCTAGAGTTAAGTAACCTTTTTCAATTGCGTAGAAAATTGACCACAGTAGCATATGCCAACAACTTCTTCCGGTGGATTTTATGTTAAGACGCAACTGTGATGCATGCACATCAGAGAGTCCGCCATCTTTAAGTACGCTAAGTACACAAGACCACACCGACTCCAATGAACAATCACTCAGCGCAGCTATGCGCGGAAGACAGTAGCCGAACAGCTCCCCCAGACCCTCCAGCTCTACAACTTGATTTGTTGCGGTGAGTATCAACCAATCAGGGTAACTCGCAACATTACTGATTTGACGAGCTGTTAATCCACATAATATTGCATTATGCTCTGGTCTATCTAACCACGACTCCCAGTGCTCAGCATCAAACTTCGATGGGTATGTTATTAGCGGCATGTCATGCTTTAGTTCTAACGTCTGGTATTCTTGCATTCTATCAATATTCATGGCTTTTCTTTGGGCGTAAGCCTGTAACCCGAGCACTGTACCAAGATGCGTTATCCCGGAAAATTCCTTCGCCCCTAGCGCAATACCTTGTTTTGGTAACCCAAATTTTGCACGAAGTAGATTTAAAAATATATACGTCAGCAAATTCAAATAGAAATTAAAAGATTCAACGTTGTTCGCCCAGTTACTAACTGTGGTGTGCGGCGGAAACTGTCCACTTGGTAACAGGTGCGCAGACGGTACTTTAAACATAGACCCGTCTTTTGGTGTCGGGGTAAAGCTGTTCACACCTACCTCAAACTGAACAAATCGCCACAACTTCTGTACTGGGTACCAGCCGATTTTAGTAATTGCGTTAATAATGCGAGGTCGACTCAGATTCATAACAATTGCAAATAAATCTTTTGCCCGCTTCTCATCTATCGACGGAACAAGTCCAATACGAAGACATTGATCGGTTATCCAGTTAGAGAAGTTTTTTCTAATAGTTTGTTCGGTATCTTTAAATTCGATAACCTTGTCTACGATTGAAATATTTCCAGACAGCACTCTATCTGTATCAGTTTGCAGTATTTCTGTGAACTCTACGCAGACATCAAGTACTTGAATTTCATTTGGATTTCTAACATCTGTAGATAATTGAAATATACCTTTTCCCGGTCTATAGCTAAATACCAAGGATCCGTACTGAACTGTCCTGGCAATATCAACCCTGTAGAAGCACGCCGAGATCTTAACCCACTCGCCGTCTGTACAAGCTTTACGTAGCATTTCCATCTCATCGTACGTAAGCATTGGATCAAGTTGTGTAATGAGTAATTGACGTTGAGTGTGGTCCGGTGTCAGTAGAAGTTGCTTAAGTGCTAAGACCCAAGGAACAGCACTATCCTTGATCTGCTTCACAACACCGTCAAATTGTGTAGCTACAAACGCCTTTTTAACCTTATCAAATTCTGGCAGGTTTGGTCGCATTGCGATAAACCCTCTGTCTTTGAGTTGTCTGGCGGCGTTTATTCCGTCTATGTTTATGTTATAGTCCCAGAAAATAATTCGTTTTGCTTTTAGCGACTGAAACGCTAAAGCTGTTGTTGTTGCATAATATGAACGCGAACGACCGCAGTATGCAAAAAATCCACAATCGTCATCTGTATGATGAGTGTTAAACCAACGTGAACGTATATATAAAAATAGAATAGGATCAACTAATCCTATTACATCCTCATCTATTGTGGACACAGCAGACAGTCCGAGTATTCCGCCTTCGGACAGCGCCGGTATACAGTTCAAGTGTTTGAAGGCTGGGGTATTGTCAAGAAGTAATAAACTGGCCAGTTGTCCTGGGGCAATCTCATATGGAAGCATAAGGCAATCTGCCCACATGAAATCGTTCTTTGTTAGTTTTGAATACAGTAAGCCTGAAAGCTGCCTAGCGCCGGCCCACGATAAAGAACCTCCAAAGCGACCAAGTGTTGCCTGTAGTTCGAGCTTGGTCTGATTCGACCACAGATCAAGTCTTTCAAGAATATCAATTGTATTGAGCGGTGCATCATTGCACACTCTTTGATGTGCGCGCCTGATTACGTGTCCAAGATCGTCTAACCGTTCACGATAAACTACGTACTCAGAAATTTGTGATTCTAGGTTATTTACACCAATAGAAAGTCCGATATCATTAATAAGTGAGTAGATGGCAGTCCGCACCACAGGAATGTTCTTCAGCTCTTGATACAATTGGATGGATGTCCAAGCAGCTTTACACTTTGCACAATGCCACCGCCAACCAGCGGTTTCAAAGTCGCGATAAATGTTCATCAGCGCAGCATTACATCTTGGGCAAATCGTGGAGCGCACTACGCCGTCGCGTATGTTAAGATTGAAGTGTCTCGCAATCGCCTCGTAATCAACAAATCGTTCAAAATTTCCCGGAGTAACCATGTTCTCGCACCAGGTAGTTAATACTGTTCGTCAAACCTACGGCATGCCCGAATTCGTTAAACAAGCAGAGCTAGACGAGCCTGCAAATAGCCTTGGGTACAAATTTGCTGATCCTGTGAATAATAAATACCCTATTCACAACAAGTCAGCATGTTACGTATCCAACGCTATGTTCTGGCACGAAGCTCTAAGCAATAGTACAGGATCTAAGGAAGTCGGACAAGCTTTAATCAAGGCTGCCGAATTCTGGGGAATTCTGCCGGATGTGCAAGAACGTATTCTTTCGCAAAGTGTCAAGCAAGCCTCTATGATGACGATGGAACAACTTCCTGATTCCTCGTTTGCCTTAGTTCAAAACGATCCAGAGAACCCGGCAGAGAAGATTCGGCTGTATCCAATTCTGGACCCAGAGACAACAAAGCTTGCTGCTGATAGTCTTTACATGAATCGATTTAACATGCCTCTTGGCTGGAAGAAGCAAGCTGCCACTCGTATTCTTGCAGAGTATGAAAAAATGGCGGCAGATGTACAGCTGTCGCATGCGTTAAGTGAGCCAGTAAGAGACTATCTAGATAGAGCTGCAGGTTGCGGTATCACAACAAGCAAGACTCTTGCAGTTGTGTTGGAGAAAAGAGCGCAGATGCTTGCCGCGAAAAAAATGACCAAGGAAAGTCAGGCTCTGAAAGAAGCTGCAAAGGTTTTGCGTAGTCAGAGAAGTACTCGCACTGTATGCGAAAAGACTGCAGCTTTGTTGGACGAGGTAGACACTCGTACTGGTCTTTATCGCGAATACTCAAGTATGCTCGATCTGCCGGAAGAGGCTTGTCACGCAGTGTTGACCCGACACGCAGTGAACGAATTGGCTAAGTATGTCAAGACAGCAAGCGGATCTACGTATCGCTTAGATGATTTGGTTAAGGCTGCACAAGCATTTCGCGTTAACGACGTCAACGTAGAGAACGATCTTGGAGATGTCGATTTTGAAAAGGTTCGAGAGTTCGCGAAGACGGCTAGCGCAGCCGAAGCAAACAAAGTAGATATCGCGCTGAGCAATCTCGGTATCGAACAAGCAAAACTTCCGTTTGATCTTAATATCTTCACTAAGTAACTTTCTCACGCATGAGAAGATCTTACGATGCTCACCGAAACCCAACGGTCACTTATTCGTCACGTTCTTGAAAATCAAGAAACGTTTACATTTACCATCGCTACTATTCTGTTAGATAACTATGAAACACAGTGGCTCGATTGGGAGATCGAGACGATCGAAAGAGAGTTGTTTGAAGACTTTGGAGCAAGACTTCAAAAGCAAAATCGCGACAAGGTTCTTACCGCACAAATTCTTATGACTACTGACCAGTTCTACACAGACTGGCTAGTATTTAATTATGCATGCGAGGTTTTGAACAATGACCCAGTGTTTCTTGATATCTTCGATCCAGCAACGCCAGATCAACTTTGCTGGGCTGTGATCGAAGCGGCGCTCTTCGAAAGTAAAGAGTCTGCGCCGGAGTTTTCTGATGAGGTCAAGAGTTTTGTCGGAGTGAACCTAAGTTACCACGGAATCCACACTCCACCAAAGGTTCTAACGTTTGCAACAATGCCAGATTCGTCTACCCGTACGTCAGAACTAGAGCCTGACCCAATAATGATTGAGGCGCTGCAAAGACGACAGATCGACAATCACGATAAGCTCGCTGATTATGTAAACACTAGAATGGGTGAGTTACTTGCTGAGCTTGAGCGGGTTCCATTGCAGCATAGAGACGACTCGTCATGGAAGCCAATGTACGACAAACTTAGCGGAGCTTTAGCTACGCTTTAATGTTCGCAATATTTATTGTGGTATCGGTCTTGACCAAAGTATAACTATTTTGAAGATTTACCCAATCCACAAGAAGAGCGGTAAGATTTCTAGTAATAGCATTAATAGTGTACGAAGTCACCAAGTTAGATAAGACTATATGTCCATATCCGTTGCTAGCCGCTGAAAACCAACGATAGTCCGGTGCGTGCAAACTACCCGAAAAATTATACTGTATGTACCTTTTAGACAAGTAAGACAATCGATCAGTAGTCTGTGTTTTAAGTTCTGTGTGAAAATAGATGTTAAAGATGGGTTTACAAATTTGTCTCATTTTCAAGCTCCGATTGTTCGACCCCTAAAAATTTTCAATATCGATTTATAAAGCCGAAGTTAAAAAACCGCGCTTCACTAGATTAGAGGATCGAAGAGTAGGATTATCAAAACCTACGTCTACAAGCCAATAAATCTAGTGAAGCGCAGTCAAACAAAGGCTACCCGGGCACCAGTAATACCCGGGTAGCCGCCGAACGTCGTGCACAAGCACAACGCCCAGCCGAGTGTTCATTTCTTCTTGGTGGTTTTGTCAGCAGGAGTCTTGGTCTTGGCGCTGGTCTTGGAGTCGGCCACGGTGGCAGCTGCAGCCTTCGGAAGAGCAGCAGCCGAGACTCGGTGCACAGCATTGCAGACCGTGCAGTACTGTTTCTCTTCGGTCTTCGCGGCACCGCGTTTTCCGCCGCGCGCCGTGTAGACACGGCGGTTCTTGCCGTAGGTGCGGTCCTGGAACTCGTGCGGTTGGCACGTCTTGCACTCACGAATCGGCATCGTTCACCCTTTCACGGTTCGTCGCGAAATTCGTACTTTGTATGCAAAGGCAACGTTGCTGCCCGTGCACCAGTAAGCTTTCTAAAATGATACCAGTAACCTGTCCGTGTCTGTGTTGGACTTTTCCAGTAGATCACTGGATTCCAATTATCCGGAGCCCCAGGTATCCGGATAGGAATCCACAAAGCTAATGCAATTTTAAGTACTACTATTGGTAGGGTGGTATTCATAGCACACCGATTATACTCAGCACAATAATTACAGTAAGTGCAGTGAGTAAACCTGGCAGAAAACGCGGATGCTCAAATATTGTTGAAATCAGACTTTGTTCTTCGTCTGCTTTCCACATAAAGCCAACGGCAGGATTCGAACCTGCGGTGTGCTCGCGCAACAGCATTACAAAAGCTGCCCTTTCAGCCACTCAGGCACGTTGGCTATGGGACCCCTCGGCGCTGCTCTACCAGCTGAGCTAAGGCGGCTAAGGAATCTAATGATACTCTACTGCAAACAAGAAAAACATACCCATTATTTGAATAGGTAAAAATTAGTAGAAAATGTCTAAGTCGCGGTAACTAGGTTAACTGCAGCTTTTCATTAATCGAAACAGTGCCTTTGATTAAAAAGCACCGAGTGACGACTAATAAAAAGCTGTAGGTACAAAGTCACGGTTTGATCTGCTGAATGTCCTGCAAGATTTTCTGCAGACGAGCTTGGTAGGTTTGCTCGTCTATCGAGAGAGCTCCAGGCTTGGTAGATGCAGAGATGTCCTCTACTAATTCCCCGACTTCTCTGGCCCTCTTCAGAAGTTCAGACAAGAGCTCGGTCAGCGAAGCGACCCGCTCTTTCGACGTGTTCAGGTACGTCAAGTCATCCATTTTGCTGCTCCTTCTGGGCGAGAATGCAAGATCGCACCACGCAGTGTATGTGATGCCAGCTATGTATAGAACCTGTTTCAAGCAGTCGTATATGAGACTCTAGTGCGCTAAACTCTATTGAAAGCTTGGAGCCCCACCCAACCGGGACCGGCTCTTCCGAGCTAGCGTACTGGAGGTCTTCAATTTTGGACATGATATTAGTCCAAAGACCGGCCAGCCTTCTTATGGTTCTAATTCTTCTTTTAGTTGTAGTTCTTCCCTGCCTGGTCACGTTGCCTCATTAATCTACGGAGCGGCTAGATTCCCACGCAGCAGCCCATCGACCGCGCCATGTTGTCTACATGGAGCCTGCAGTGGCTATCCCCTGAATCACGCAACGTTATTCGTGATATCAGTTCTCCAAACTCCGTATAGAGTTCGGGTGACGACTCATCCTTCGTCAATCTCTCCTGACTCATGTGCTGAGATTTTCTAGCCATGACCACCGCGTTAATCCAAATCTTGTTCAGCTTTGTGTACATGATTCTTCTTTTATATCTGTTTCTGTGTTCGGTCATGTTACCTCCGTAATCTACTGGGCTGACTCTCGTCAGCTCAGTAGTGTTGTTGTGGTTTGGAGAGCTCGAACGAGCTCTGTCATGAGACCAGCTACAGCGGAGTCCACGACTTTCGTGCCGGGAGTTGCCTGGTAGAGCAGAAGTGACGCACCTTCTGGTACATCCGGATTAAACGCTAGATAACGTTTAGACACCTGAAATTCCGACGTCCCGTTGAGCAGAAACGCCGTATGTTCGTCTAGAGCCGCTCGTTCATACTGCTCTTTTTTTGCCACTTGAAACATTGTGACTCGTGCGAACACGTCAAGATGCCTCGACTGTGTTTTCGATAGAGCGCCGAGTCTTCCCTCAAGGATTATGCAGTAGTCTACCAGTGTGGGCCAGAACTCCCAGCTGACGTGGTCTCCTGCTAGTGACAACAGGTAGGCTAACCAGCGCGGCATCAGCTCCTCTGGGCAGTTGCCTGGACGAGCATGAAGATCTCCGGCCATCGCCGGATACAATCCGATCAGCTGTCGCCCATTTAACCCTACGTCACCCCATCTGCCTCGTATCAGGCATCCTGTGCTTTTTGCATTAGCTAATGTGAGTAGATTGGTGGTCGGGCGACTAGGTCCCATTGCGGTTCTTTTTGCCATGTTACCTCCTTCCTAAGAAGTAAGGAACCACAAGCTAATATGACGCAAAAACCGCAATAATTAAGCACTTATTTTTGGGGTTATTCCATGCAGTATACCGCTTATAGATACGCTAATTGAGTAAATAGGCTCTGCCTTGTTCGTTTCTGCCCAGGTATCCGAGGTATAGTCATAGAGCACACTCCACCCAGTGACCACCACGTATCTATTGTCTATAAGCATCAGAATAAACCCATGACTGGCTACCTCATCCGGATTAGAGAGGTACCCATCAAACGCATGTTTAACCCTACCACCTACAGCATAGCAATGTTCAACAACCCCATTGAGGGCCTTTATAAGCACGCTATACAGAACCACGTAACCGGCCTCTTTAAAGGTTAAAACCGCATCTTGCTCGGGTGGCTCTTCATTTAAAGCGTACTTAAAAAAAGCGCGGACTTTTCCGAAGTCCGCGCTCAAGTCGTATAGCAGGTTAGTTAGCTTTACAGTGTCGGTTGGACCCATCTTAAAGCCCTCGGGTTAACTGGAAGACAGACCGATAAATCGTGGCTTTTTCTAGTCCCTTGATTGCGGCAAATGCGGACGGTGGATTAGCGTTAGGTGTTAAGGCTGAACCGAGCACAATGACCTGAATTCCAGCATCTGGCATATTGAGGGCGTGCCGATAGTTAAAGGCTAACTGTTTGCTTGAGTAGGCGTGAGCCTTCTCGACATTCACCGTATCCACGTATACCATGACATTTCCGTTGTCGATATACGCACCGACTTTACATTCTGGATCGTTCGGAATCTGAGATAGAGCTGCTAGGGTAGCCGGGTCAAGGTTAGGCTTAATTGGTGTGATCTTTACTACGGTTGAGTCCTCTTCGGACAACTCAGGAATGAAGGCATTTTTAGCCTCTTCCTTCATCGGTTTCATACTGTCCTGCGTTGGGTTAGCCAGAGGGTTCGGAACTAGCTGGTTGGTGGTCATATCAAGCATAAAATTAGCTGGAGCTAATGGGTTTGGAATTGGTTGTCCGCTCATCATATCGGTTGTGAAATTTCCGTCGTACATCAGATTTCTACCTTTACTAGGGATGTTCCCTGCTTTAAGTAAGTTCTAAACTTTCGCGTTGTTGGTATATTAAGCAAAGTTTTAAGTTTTTCTATATCAGCCTGCCTCATGTTCATTAGATGGTTCTTGATCTTGGTTGCAACTGTTGCTCTGTTCGTAACAGCAACCCTGTTACATGTTTGACAGCCTTTGGAGTTTTGTAGGTTTTTGATAACCTCACCAAAATAGCTGAACTCTCCCTGCACTGCCTTATTCGAGGCAAGTGAAAGCAAGAACTCCTCGTTAAGAACTATTGGAGAATCTGATGACATTAGTTGACTATGACCGTTTCGTCAGTTCCTGTCGCCGCTATCAGTCGTTTATGGTGTGCGACTAGAGAAGCTACGTCTTTCTGGATCTCATCCCAAATGTACTCAGCCTCGGTTAGTGAGCGAGTATATGCCTCAACTTTATGGTATCTGAAGAACGTTCCATTCCAACTAGCGCTTGGAATTCCTTCTGGGATGTCCTGTAAATCATAGGTGGAAGCAACATTAGAGAAAACAGCATAACGATCTGTAGTGTTGTCTTCATTTACGTAAGGCTCAATCTGAAATACGAATAGGTTTAAATTCTGACTAGCTGAGGTTTGTGCTGTGATTTCAATGTAGTGCGAAAATTGTTCGCCAAAACGAGCGTTGCCAGACTGATATTGGTCAGGAATCAACGTCCTGTGAAGTCTAACAAAGGTTACTAGATTCAATGAACTCATATGAATTTATTTACTCGTACATTCATATCCTGCGACGCGAATTTTACTCGGTATCTGTGAGGTCCATTAATGTCATCTTTACTACGTAATTGTACAGGAAGTCGCCACGTAACTCCATGTTTTTCATTTACCCCGTGAATCCATTGCACAGGTTCAGCGTAGTAGCCACCTTTGTTATACAGATACTCATCTGTTGCTTTCCACGAGCCGTTAATGATCGACTCACCAACCGTGTTCTGCATCATTACTGCAGTATGCCAGTGACCCATGACCTTATAGTGAATAGTTTGATTTTTAGCGCTGTGAATCGACTGTAGTCTTCTGTTTCGCCTTTCGATACCATACCAAGGAATTCCAGCTACTGCGTTAATGTCGTCCCCGTGTGCGATGTTAAATGTGTACCCTTCAATCTCTACGTTTACGCTATAGGAATCTGGAATCAAGAATTCTACGTTGGTTAGTTCACGGCACAACGAAGCTGAGGTCTCTCCTACAAGATAGTCCAAGTTTCGCAAAGCCTGTGCGTACTCTTTGTACTGGGCTTGCCGCCCGTGGTTACCAGGTACATAAATACACTTAACCTGTTCGAAATGCGAAGCTAAATCTCTGATAGCAAGCGCATGCAACTGCCCCACAGCCATAGCATTGGCAAAGTCATTTCTTAGTGTGCTCTCGTTTGTTCCTCCGTGAATGGCTCCGTTCACGTGATCACCGTAGAACAAAATCCATAGAGTTGGAAAGTTGTAGTTGTTAAGTGTATTCTTAGCGAAGTCTAAAGTTCTCTGTACGTAGTTCTCAGCTCGACGCAAAGCAACACTGAGGTTGTAGTTCTCTAGGTTATTCACTCTGTGCGGAAGCACCACCTGATCAGCGTGCTCGTCACTCCAGTGCATCACCAGAGATTCGGTATGAGTCTTTCCAGCCGTGCCTAGGTTTAGAGCAGACGGTAGCGCCTTCATGGGCGCGCAGTACTCTGCGGCCACCTCACGAATTGTGTCGACCGCGTTCTCGTACCGCAGCGTGTTCTTGCGCTGGGCCTCTAGCGACTTGATCTTGCCTTCCTTCTCTAACAGCAGCCGCTCTAGTAGGCGTATATGTGCGTCTTTGCCTTCAATAGATTCTGGAAATAAATGACTTTTTAAAACTGCAACAGAGCACTTAACTTTGCCAGCAATCAACTTCAGATCAACTTCAGTTGGTTCATGACCTAAAGAGGCCACCAATTTTGCAATGTACGACTTGTGTCCCGCAGAAAGTTGGGTGATCATTTTCTATCTTTCATTGCGACTGTACGCCCTGTTTCGAGCTGGTAGCCGACCCATAGATCAGAGCCTGGCTTTTGGTACAGTCTTGCTGATATTCGTGGATGCGCCAAGATGGTGATACACAGCTTTTCGCCATTATGCTCTACACGCCAAGAGTTCTCAAAGTGAGAAGCGCCAGCTCCAATAGTACCATCTGGTCTAAACTCAAGTATTCTTGACCTACCGTCAACAACGTACCAGAAGTGCTTGTATTTGTTGATGCGCGCCCGAAGCGCAACAGCAGATGGTTCCTCATCTGGGATACCCTTAAACACTATACCATCCCACTTAGAACGAAGTTCTTTGACGTACTGCAGACCATCACTTTCGTACAAGAATCCCGGTATCTTTATGTTGACTCCGTCGTATCTCCACTTATCGAGATTACGGTGTTGAAAGATCCGACGACCATCGAAGTCGTGCTGACACATCGTGAGTGAATTCCCGGTTACTGGAAGCTGTTGAATGGGGAATGGAACCATGGAGTACTTCGAATCGTACATCCTCCAGGCCATATGGTATGTCTCTTTATCACCCCATACATGCCGATAGTAGAAGTCGCTATGTTCGTTGAGGTGCATAGTGAGCGCGAGCTCTTTCCATCGTCGAGCTTTGTTAACCACGATCTGACCACTTTCAAACTCTTCCTCATCTCTGTACTCAACCCGACAGATCTTCCATATTGAACGATCAGGGGCGAGGCGTAAGTAGTCGGGCCAGAAGATAGCCCCGGTCTCTTTGTACTGCGGAGTATCGAACAAAAATTCTGGATTTACTAGTGGAAAGTTATCAGCGTCAAGAAACAATACTTCCTCAAACCGACTGTGAATAATCGAGTATGGGTTTAGTTCCCAGCCATTCAAGATACGGCAAGGGTGCTCTTTACGCTTTTGGTAAGCATCAATGCAAGTAACGCCGAGAGGTCTTACGAGCTCGACCATTTCTTTGTTCATTTCATATGGACCAAGATACCAGAACTCTACTGGTAATTTGCATCCAAGTTCTCTAAGGCGACGCACTGCAACGTAGGCACACGTAAAGTACGTCTGACCACCAGCACACATCACGATACCGCGTCCTTTATACTTATTTCTAGGGTACGGAGACGTCGAGCGCATGACCTCTTGGGCTTTGTTTTGGTAATCCTGAAAGATCTCCTCTTGTGTTTTTGTTGCTGTAGAAGACGTCATGGTAGCCTTTCGCGCTGCTTGTGCGCCCTTTCTCTCTAGGACCTGTAAATAAAAACGAGAATTTCTATTTTCAACAGACATTAGATGCTCTCGAATATACGATCAAAAAAAGATAAACAAGCACCATCATCAATCTCAGGTCTTAATGAATCGTTGATTAAGTACGGCTGCCTGAACATCTCGTCGTACTTAGCTTTATTGTTGTCTAATTCAATGATGTGTTCGATTAGGTCTTGCTCGTCACGATAATTTGGGTAGAACAAAAATGATTTTGTATTAAAGTGTTTTCCTATATTTGGGTCACCCCAGTAAATGGGCATTGTGCGAGACATCATTGCATCTACGATTTTTTCTGACGTATATCCAGGAACACTGGTATTCTCAAAACAGATATTAAACTTAAATTGCCTCAGATACCGTCGCTTTGATTCGCTATGTGTCTCGCCTTCCAGCGTTCTAATGATAGGTGTGTTAACGTATCCGTGACGTACAAGATTACCAGGACAATGCACGAACTTATACTTCATCAATTTTTCAAAAAACCTAATTCTAAACTCTGCCATATAGTTACTGAATACTATGCAGCAAAACTCCGGCCTGTCCCATGAGGAAGACTCGTCAGGCTTTTTTACGATAGCTCTAAATCTATCAGCAGACTGCCATCGCAGATATACGGACCATGCCGGAATATTGAAGTGACGGTCATTTGCAATTCCGTCTGGTGTGTTCTCTGAATTCGATAGGTAGTAGTCAAACATACCGATGCATGGAACACCAACTTCTAAGGTATATAGCACCTTTATAGAGTCTTTGGGTATTAGATGATAAATACCGGCTACTCCGCGCGGGGCTTCAGGTGGCAGCACATGCCCATCTGCGTACACAGAACAGAGCGATACCTGTGGCTTGTCGCTAAGCACTAATTCATACTTATCCTCTAAATACGGATGCATACGGAGAAAATCGTCCGGAACAAAAGGCTTAAAGTAGCATCCACCCCACCAACCATAGTAATTTACAAGGATTTTTTTACGTGCCATTACGATCTCCAAATTGCTTACACAGCTCACGTACAGCGTTTATGACGTGATTTTGTTTATCTCGCTCAAGTGTAGGGTACGACGGCAGCATTACACACTCTCTTGAAAGTAGTACTCCGGTCTCTTCGCCGTTTACCAGTTGGTAGCGATTAGTCATACACTTGTGCACACTCACTGGATAGAACAAAGGTCTGCACTCAATATTTTGAGAGTTTAGATAATCTCGAATTGCTGCATAGCTTGGAGACCCTAACAACCTAACAGCAAAAATCCAGTTCTCACTAACTGTGTCAGCCTCTTGGAGTTGTAGCTTAATTTGTGGGTGATCGTGAAAGGCTTGCTTATAGTGATCAAACACGTTCTTCTTTTGTTCTCGTATTATCTTAATGTCCTCTAGCTGTCCACACAACAACGCAGCTTGGACATTTGTCATTCTGTAGTTGTACCCCTGCTCTGAATGAATGTAGCTTTGTTTCGACTGACCCTGTCCGTGTAGTAACTTGGCGTATTCATAGATGTCGTAATTATTGGTGACCAGAGCCCCGCCCTCACCACTTGTTATTGTTTTATTTGCAAAGAATGACAACGCGCCACAATCCGCATAACTACATATTGGAGTATTTTCGTAAGACCCAGACAGCGCTTCGCACGCATCTTCAAATATATGGATATCTGGACGACAACGAAGTATTCTGCGAATATTTACCGTATTTCCGATATTGTGTACAACGAGCAGAACACTATTAATCGGAATGTGTGTCTCGGTTGGTAGTCTATTCCATGTCTGCGGATCCACTTGCTCAATATGTAGTTTTTCTTGGTGATCAATGAAGCCGTTCCAAGCCGCTACATACACGTTATTTGGTGCAAACACCGAGCTTGATGGGTACAGTTTGTTTGCGATTTTGCCCATCAAGTAGCAGGCAGCCGTTCCGCTGTTAAGAACTAAGGCATGCTTAATCTTGAGTAATTCGCACAGCAGATCTTGTGCTTTTTCTCGGTATTTACCTAGATAAGATACATAGCCAGATTCAATAGCCTCAATTGCGTATTTCTTAGATCTTTCAGTTAAGCTTGGAATATAGATAGGTATCATTTCTTTCTTCCGACGACCCCAACTGTGACGATATTGTGAATATTTCCATCGCAATAGGCAACTATGTTAAGATCAAACAAATCAGAAAAAAGTAACTCAAAGCCATCTGGGCTAATACGCCATAGATCTGGTTTTGGGCTGTGCCATATGAACTTAAATGGGGTTGTCACGAAAAACTGTCCACCAGGTTTAAGTAACGTATGCCAAAGCTTTGGGACTTCCCAGATCTTAGTTGTGTGTTCTAGAACCTCTAAAGCAATTAGACTATTAAAGGTATTCTTTAATTGCTTCGTGTCAAGATCCAGCATATCACATGAATACGTTAAATTGGGGTCTTGCATCCGATCCACAGAACTGTACTGCCCACCTCTGGCTGTGACATAGTCACGAATTGGAACAACCAGACTAGGTTCTGGTGATAGTGACGGAATAGCCGGACCTACTTCTAGGGTGTTGCCAGTCACCAGCGGCTTAATAAATTCACTGGAAAAATCGTAGACGTTTTTCCTGAGATCGTATATTTCGTTATTTGTGCGAGCCATCATTCTTACGTCGAGGGACATTTATCTTCCTTTGCACTTTTTTCCATGAAGTAAATTGTACAGCTCTATCGTCAACAAAATACTCAGCCTGCGGCTTACCACACATCAGCATGTCATATTTAAATTTATGGTGTTTTAGCCAGCGAGTAGTCGAGCGCCACTCGCTCCAGCAACGTGCTGTGTAGAAGATGATATAAAACTCACGATAGAGCCTATTGCACGTTACAACAGCGCTCTTTATCGGTCTTAGGCGAGTTCCAAGTTCTTGTCGTTTTCTGTAGGAAACTTCGGAACAGACCGTACCATCAAGGTCAATCACTAGTCTCGGTAATTTGGCTCTCGTTGACATAGTACTCTGAATGGTACCGAATCATACGCACTCCGCCTACCCCCACGTCAAAAGTTCTAGGCGACTCTTCGTACAGAACTTGGTTAATGTACTTAGCTACATTCAGCCCTACATGAATGCTCAAAACAACTCCGCCTCCGAAGCGTGCATTAATTTCGAACACTTTAAATGAATCACTCAAATGAGACCCGAAAAACTGTACACAAAGTGGTCCGACGACCTTCAGCTTTAGACCTAGTTCGCTGAGGAACGAAAATAAGGCTTTAAACTGTCTGGACTTCCGGTTGTTGAACACCGGGCATGTCTTGCTGTCTACGACTTCGCCGCCCTCTACGCGCGTTCGTTGACGAACACACAAACCCACAATTTGATTATCGATACCGAAAAAAACATCACAAGACATTTCTACTAATGCACTATCTACGCTGCAGTCTAATTGTACGACGTTGTTTTGGTCTAACTGTAAAAGATTCAACTCGTCTTTTGTAACATTTGCTTTATACACCCCTCGACTGCTTCGACCGTAGCGCGGTTTGACGACTACAGCCCCGGGAGCAGCTTTTGGGTAGTATTCCTCGAACTCCTGAAGCATGAAACGTTCGAATTCTCTCTTGTCGTAGGCTGTAACCGTGCTCTCGTGTGACCCTACCAACGGAATTACATTTTTATTGCAATTTGTTTGTTTTTCATTTGCTAGTAATACTGTTAAGTTATCCATAAGAGGGATGACACAAATTTTGTTATTTCGCGTATTCGCTAGCAACCTTTTGATAAAGGTTTTGTCGTCATTACCGTAGTGTGCTGAATTGTGAACTTTACAGCTATCAATTACATCTAATGGAGTATTATCCGAATTCTCCAGAGACTCAACCTTAAAGTACTGGGACAAATACCGTGCAAACGACACCCGTCTACCGGCACCTAAAAGTAATACCGAGTCTCTCATGATTAATCCCTCGTGTGACAGTACACAGCATCTAGCATTTTTTGTTTATTGTGTACTGCGCATACGTCAAACAAAGGATTTGGTAAAACGGAATTTAAACCAAAGTCATGAATTCCGTTCATGTTTGAGTCTGCTAAACTTAAAAAATATACCTTATTATCAATCGAGAGCTTGTTGATACCGAAGACCGCAGCTCCGGAACATCGATGAATGACAAGTCTAGACTTCGTGATTAAATAACCATTTTCATTCAAATCAAACCGAAGTTCTCCACAGTACTTTCTGATTAATTGACGCGTGTAGATTACGTTATCTAACTTGAGTTGATCTTCAAAATTAGACACTAGAAAAGTAATTCCGGGAAACTCATTAGCCAGCTCTGTAATGGTAGGATTCATGTCAAAGTTATTAGATTGTCCACTATTCACTTCTCCATTGGAGATGAATACCAGCTTTCTACTCTTGATCCACTCATCAAGACCAAATACGTTCAAAGCATTGAAATCTATGTAAGGCACGTATTCTGTAATATTTCTTAGGTTGAATCCGTATTGTTTCAACTCTGAAAATAGATTGTACAAACAACTGATGGTTGTTCCGTGGGCTCCGTAGTGTCGTCCATGGCTAGCGCAGTACCAGGTATTTATATACAATTTTCCAGAATCCACCCAACTCCCACGACTTTCTACCCCTGGCGTCTTGAGTTCATCTAACAACCCATAGTACGACTTTAGTTGTTTTATGTCCTTGAGTACATCTGGGTGATTGCGGTGCCAGTACTCGTACGACATATTTGGAAACTGTGCAATAATATCACGAACAAATGTTCGAGAGACATGCACGTCTCCGTTATGAAAATGACTGTAGAAAATAATCTTGCTAAACATACTAATATGTCTTATGTTGATCTTTAGGGTAGTTGCTTAGGTCAGCCCCCGCAACTGCAACTGCGATCAACTTTAGCAACTCTCTATCAATCTCTGTAATAAGATCATTTCTCTGAACATTTAAATCGCATGCTTTTTTTAGTGTCGTATGCAGTTTTCTAAGCTTTTCATCATCTCCGCTATACGCTTTTTTAAACTCATCAAAAGACATTCGTCTGATTTGATAAATGTCCTCTTGAGCATTCCACATCTTGGTGTCTACTGTAAATAGTTTATCGATCAATTGTCCGACTGTATCTGCCATCGCTATGTCCTTTATTTGTTACTTCAAAACTGGAAGGGCAACTACATCAGGTTTAAACATGTAATCCTCGATGGCTTCAATTACCTTATTCGGAGTAACCATATCCATACACTGCGGAACTCTGAGCATATTAGAAACCTGCACCGGACGCAAACAAAGTTCTGTAGTGTTATACATACTCGCATCTTTTACTAACTGACAACGTCTTGCCCAGCATGGGCGATCTGCACAGCAGTCCAGAAGTCCAATTGTATGTAAGTAACGCTGCCCCGGATAACTGTTCCAAGACGGTGGCTCTCGTCCACCGGCGGTTACCACACATGGTTTATTTCTTTCATTTGGGTGTTGCTTAGGCAGCGCAGCCATTATATGCATTAAAGCGGTAATTGGACATACAGCCCCTTCGCTGTGATATGCGAGCGAGATCAGCTGACGTAGATTAGTTTGGTTGATTTTATTAACAGTGCCAGGAATTGGAAACTGAATGTGTGGCGGTGTCTCTTTGCTGTCAGCTCGTCCAACCTGGATAAATGTTATTTTGTTCTTGAAGTGTTCCACTACCTTAGCTGCGTGCAATGGATTCCACCACTTTGTTGTAAAGTCCGTCTTGCCGCCACAAACTATGAGCCAGTAGGGTCCATCAGGCAAATCACGTGGTCGCACCTTTTCCTCTTCGGATAAATGCAAGTCGCCGCCAAATCGAGTCGGCTCTATCCTAATGTTATACTTTTTAAATAGCAGCTCATGCATTGCATGTACGAACGGTGTACCAGAGTTCACGCTGTTTAACAGCACAGGGCGGTAGTCAAACTTGATCACATTCTGAGCCGTATCGTGTGCGCTGAGAAGTTTAGTTACGTGCGGATTGTTGTCAAATATCTCGCGATGACGACACTGTACGTAGATAGGCAGCTCCGGTCTGGCTATCCGCAGATCACGTACGACGGATGTAATTGGGATAACATCACCTGGAGCCAGAAAACATGAAAACGTGATCGCATTCATTGTTGAATACCTGGTCCGTTCTCATCCTCTGGAAGAAATTGAGGTGGAGTTCTCGGACATGTTGCTCTGGCGTAGTAAAGCTTGTTCGTTAGCTCTGCCTTTGATCTAGTTCCACAACCGCAGGCATTGCAAAAATACTTCATGGAATCTTTTTGCGGTACCACAAGCAACAGTGGGCAAGGTTTAGAATTATTAGACTTCGCCACTGTTTGTCCGTACTGCACTGTATCACCTTTGGTCACAGTTGGGTGCTCGTCTGACTGCAATAGTGTTATCGTATTTCCGACTCTTATGAAGTTATCACCAACGTCCTCAACGGTACCAGACACAGATGCAAATGTACAGCCACCGGTTTTCGTGCACTTATCAAACCGAGAATCGAATACTTCTTTTGTAACCTTTGGGCCAGTTACTGCTGCTAGGTACTGCGCAATCTTGTGCAAAAACGGTGGAGGCTTCTTGTGTGGGGCAAGTTGATGCGGATGTTTGTGCTCTACGGGCTTAGGTATAGTTTGTACGGGATGTGTTGTAGGACGTGGCACCGGCACAGAAACATTGGTATTTTTTATTTTAGCTATCAACTCTTCTTCAGCTTTTCCATCTGAAGATTCTTTTATCACCCACACAGTTGGGGTAATCCACTCTAATTTATTTTTGATTTCCGCGATTTTCTCTGGATTGTCGGAGAACTTTGACAACATCAGATTAAACTGCGCAAGCGAGCCGATCTTCATTTGCCAATCCCTGATTACCTATACTTTGATATTTGGACCATTCTCGTCTTCACTGGTAAACTGTGGCGGTGTTCTAGGGCAAGACACTCTTGCATAACGTAACTTGTTGTGTAACTCGGCTGGATCGCGTTGACCACAGCCACACCCGCTACAAAAATACTTTGTTGCACCCTTATGCTCGACTGTGGCCAATAACGGACATGGCTTTATGTTATTTGACTTAGCAACTGTTTGTCCGTATTTTACTTCCTGTCCAACCTCCACACAAGGAGTCTCATCTCTCTGCAGAAGCGTTAGCGTGGTTCCAACTTTAATAAAACCTTTACCAACAGCTTCAACTATGCCGTCCGTAGTTGCAAACGTACAGCCGCCCTCTTTGGTGCACTTTGACAGACGTTCCTGAAAAACCTCATCTCTTACTTGTGGGCCTGTAATGGTTGCTACGTACTGTAGAACCTTTGACACAAACGGAGGCGGTTTATCGTATGTAGTGATATTGCCGAACGGTTGTTCTTGTGTGTGTTTTTTAACAGGTTTTGCGTCCGTCGCTGGACACTGCGCGTATACCTCAGTTTTTGTGAGCTTTGCTAGCTTTTCTAACTCAGTTGGACCGTCGCCGTCCTCTGGTAAGTACCAGATGTCTGCGTTAGCCCACCTCAACTTTCCACGAAGCTCTTCAAGTTGCTTTGGGTTTTTTTGTAGCTTTTGCTCGATGAATGTAAGCTGAGCAGCTGTTCCGAATTTCATACTTTGAGCCCCATTAAGCAAAGAAGGTCATCACAGTCTGGGTCTACCCCTTTCCTAACAATAGACGGGAAAAAGTCTATGCTGACCAATGCTCCTGGTCTTGTTGGGCAGAAATCGCCAAACGCAATGACTGGGTTGATCGCCTCCATGCAAGCTCTGTAGTTAAATGTAAAGCTGAATGTAGTATAGAGCCAATACATCGTACCATCCCAGGGATCTGCTTGCGCCGTAAAGCGAGTACCGACCGAGCTCAAACACTCAGCATCTCCGTTTCCTGGAAATAGCCAGATCTCGACCTTTAGAGTAGACGGATCGGCTAAGAACGCATCGGCTTCGCTCGAAGTTACAGGACCCATTCTAAACAGCACTGTTCCAGATATGTTCAAATCCTGACAGTTGTACGTTCGCGCCGGACTGCACTCATCTGTAGCAACAGACAAGTATGTGGAGCCTATGCCTGATCCTGGGTCACAATTTGGAACATGTGAAAGAGTTTGTGTAAGTGTAGTGACAGCACTATTACAGTCCCCACAAGTGCGTGTCGTGGTCGACACAATGTCACCAGTACACGTGGTGTGGTGCTCTACGGTCTCATCGTAACCATTGCATAACAACACCCCGCCTCCGACATCAACCAAATACTCATCAATAGTATTTTTCAATGCCCCAAGCCATCTTCGTTCGAAGCACGAGAAAAATGCATTACACCATACACCAGGAACAAAGACTGAACCGCATCCAGGTCTATCGTCCCACGTCTCGTATACGTTACACACTAGAGTTCGACCGGGCGATGTGGCATTACACGTAAACGTGCTATTACTGTAGCCTGGCCCAGATCCTGGCGTGATTGGGATATTGTCAGGATCGCAGTCTGCGCTTACGTCGTACCAACAGGGAGTGCCGGTGGTGCAGTCACCGTCACCTTCGCAAATAGTCCCAGACACACCGTCCGAACATCCGAACGTACCGGCCGCCTCCAGAGTTACGTGCTCTATTGCAGAGCACGGACAACAATATGCACTTTTGATTGCAACCAGATCGTCGTTACACTCGCCCTCATTACACGTACAATCATTACAGTACCAATTATCGCAGTTATAGCTAACATATCCAGAACAAGCAGTACAGCACGGATCGTGTGATTGTTGCAATCGATGGTAGCCGTGTAGCGATACTTCGAGCGATACGTCTCTAGCTCGCTGATCGCTAGGCATCACACTGACCCCACCAACACTCAGCGATCTGGGTGGTACTCTGCCGTTCACATTCACGCTAAACATATTCTTAGCGCGTAGGAATATAGCATCACAGCTATCCACACAATCACAAGTGTGAAACAGCCGTCGGAACGGCATAGGCAGATTCCAGTCTGCCTTCCAGATACCGCGCGGCTGTGAGATTGGGTTCTGTGCTGGATGCTTCGTGTACACTAGTGAATACGTAAACGTTGCCCCATCCGGATTTCTAACGATATATAGGACCTCATAGCGTGCGCCGAAAGGCGCAAAGTCATTAGCGGTCATTTCATCCGGAGGGTTAGCTTCATACCCAACACATGCACATACGTCAAAGTTGGGGCAGTTACAGTCCTTTCCGTCACCCTCAACAGCTTCTCCGAGATCGTTATTCAGAGAACCAACTGCCTGGAACGGGCATTCGTTCGTATCAGCAGGATCACCGAGTGTGTTCGATCCTGGCATGTCTGCGATACTTGCCGCAGTGACCCATCCACTTGTGTGCGGAGTTGGGAATCCTATTTTATATACGTAACCTACGTTTGGCTCGCGGATTGGAATTGGGCGTAATCCAGCGACGCACGCCGATGGATCGCAAGGACAGTTGTAGTACTCATCTGGATGCGGCGTGCAATTAAGCGACTCTGTTGAAATGTTGAGCGTCACATCGCAGGTGGCTGGGCTATCTGGAATCCATCGTGGACGTACTCGAATGTAGAACGTATCTGAGTTCTCATCTTCGATCTCACCGACAACTGTCCAATTATCTTCCTCATCGTCACAGTTAACTGTTAGAACAATGTCCCCGCCGTACGGTACCAGATCTTTTGCATTAGCTAGGGAGAGCCCGGTAAGCAAAGTGTATGGTTCGTGGAGTGTGGTTGTGTAACTGCAAGCGTTAAGGCTGCTGCCATAAACGGCATTTAAAGAACTTCCAATAAATAGCTCATCTGTTTCCCAGGAGCACTGGTTATTGTAAGAAGCCTTCTTGTCAAACCTAACTATTGCCTCCAGTGTGGCTAGTCCTGAGATTTGAGAGTCTGGATCCGGATGCGCCGCAACCCCGTCCCATAGTTGCGGACTTTCGATGACAAGGTAGCCACCTTCGTCTTCTGCTTCAGGGTGTGTCCAGCAGTAACCCTGATACCCCAGTAGCTGCTCTGGGTTATACGACTGCATCCAAGGACCAGAATAGCTACCCTGGATAAGTCTATCTTGCCAGCCGTGGTTACACCCACACGCTAGAGAGTCGTCATAATTTAAGCTGTAGTTATTGAGTGACGCCCCGCACTCTACATTTTGGTTGGCGTATAAAACAACCGGCTTCTTAGTCAGCACATCACCAAAACAATCTTTACACGATAGAAACTCTATGCTGATCTTTAAACAACCAGCTGCCGGGGAATCTTCTGCAGTGGCCGTATTTACAAGCTCGGCAGTTATTCTGAACACTGCGCTCTCCGGCTCAGGTCCAGGAGAGAATGTATTAGTCCACACACAAAATCCGGGTTTTTTGTCAGAGTACGGCAGTACCCAAGAACCTACTAAACAATCAAATGAATCTTTATTTATCGATTGTTCGGAGTCTATCACCTTCGTGATAGTTATCGTAATTGGCGGCTGAAACCACGGAGGAATTGACGTATCACAGCAGCAGTTGCCCTCGCACGGAACGCAACAGCAATCATTCATAAGCTGCCCGTTAGCAAGGCGCAGCAATACGTTAGTTCCTGGTATTCTTTGTATCGGCATGATATTACGGGCACGGCGCAGTAGAGATCAGTGTGACCCTAGTCTCTGCGCTTATTTTAATCAAGGAATTGCAAGTATCGTAATCATATGTTCTAAAGTACCCGTAGAGATTACCACTAACGGCATCAAATGCAAAACGGGTCAAAACTGTTGTACTAAGTTTGATCGAAGCGTCCGGATTTACAGTACGAGTCCATGTGTCGGATAGTGCTGTAATTTGGGTACTGACATCAGTACTTCCGATAGTTACAAGTCCGCCCGGCGGTGGAGTGGGCTCGATGGCAGGAATACATGCACCAGATCCTGGGTTAACGTCCTGATTTGGAGTAGATGGCGGAAATAGTGTATCTCTTTGGTCGGGATCTAAAGAGATCGATGGTAGCTTAAGAATATTACAAGTTGTCACACATTGGTGTGAGTCTAATCTCGATATGCTGTCGAGATTAAAATTGAAACAAGATCTAGGCGTAAAAGCTGCTGGCATCAATACACACAGTTATATGATTGGTGATTGTACGGATTACTGGTGGCACAATTATTCAACGAAGCCCCGTAGTTAAACAATATCGGAGAAACAAATTGAACCAGAAGTGCATTTAAACTTCCTGGAACACTTTGAACGCTGACGCCTGGCGATCCTTCAAGTACGAATATGCTCGCACCTTCCACTGGACCGACGCCATTAATAGTGTACAGCAAGTCTCCACATTTTGGTTCATTTGAAGTTGAGTAGCCTGGCGGTAGTGTTCTCGGCGACTGACATGGCACATCTCCAGCGATGCCCGCCACGTTCGTAACACTTACTGATATGGTGTTTACTGACGGAATGATAAGAACATCCGCATGACGGCCAGCTGAGAACTTGATATCGCCATTTAGACTAGTTGCGGTGATTTCAAAATCATCTAGAGGAACGGTCGGCGAGAAGCAGTCATTATCCTGATACAAAGTACTATATTGATTAGCCACATGAATTTGTCTAATCTCACGCTTAAAAAAAGTATGCACTTTCTCTTTTCGTATTTCGATATTGGTTGTCAGATTGGTCCCTGTGCCAGCAAAGAAGTTGGCATGGATTCGTCCTATGGTAATAAACGCTCTTCCTAGAGAGTTCGGACCAGTGGCCCAGTAGGAGGTTCCGGGAGGATCCGATTGATTTACAGTGAACGAGAAACTGACAGACTGAGTAGATCCGGTAGCTTTGATGGTAACAGTGCAATATCCAGAATTAGATTCAATTTTCTCAAGCACACAACTATCTGCGTACCGCCACCCAACCGCGTGTCTAAGAATAACACCGCAGTCAATAAACCAATCATTGTATGGAGTTGTCAAGTATGTAACAGGTCCAACGAGTGGACTGGACTGGAATCTGTTTTGATTTTGATAATCAATGAACATATTACACTACTTGATAGGTAGATCCGGTAACCACAGCTATGCGCAGTCCAGAGTCTGTAGGATCTATCCTGACAATATTTGTTAGATTTGTATCGGACACACGAAAGAATACATTTCCATACGTATTTGGTGTTAGGTTAAATGTGGAACCTGCTGGCGTGTGAACACGCAACACCTTGAGTGGTCTTTTGGTAGTAAACTGAATACCTTCTCGAGTACAGAATTTTCTCAAGAAGTATGGATCGCTCACCACACTGATAGATATGACCGGATCCCCGTTTACCGAAGTCACACCGAGCGACACTCCATCTTCAGCTATCAACCAAATGTCACCGTAGGCTACTTTATCGCCTTCGAGTACTATACCAGTAACGTTTTTAGTTGGCTGTGGAAATACTACGCCAGGAAGAAATGGGAATGCCAATGGTGAGAATGATAGGTCGGCGTTTGTTGGCACGGCTGCACGAAGAGCTGTTGCATTGAGCAGCAGTACACCAATCTCACGTTTAGCGCTGGAGGTGTCCGTTACTGTGACATAAGCGGACTGGCTACCGAATGAGTCAACTACAGCCTGACCAACTTCCCCAGACGAGTCATTAATAGTGATAGTAATACGTGCACTTGTAGCTTTGATGTTTCGAATTGCTAGGTCTTGCCGCCCCTGCGGTGGGTACATTCTCGCATCTAAAAACACATTCGGTGGAATGAACACATTTCCGCTATCACGCATAGTCGCAATATCGGTAAATGGGTAATTCTGTAACCCAAACGGTTGAGGAGATTGGACTGGACCAGCAATGACCATTAAAGGCTTCCTCCGTAGATCCGATTATACGAAGCAAAGGGTCCAACGGCTGGAGCCTCAATACAGGTGGATGAGCACAACTCTAAAAATACGGTCTGGTCAAACGCACAGACCTCACCTTGTCCTATGTTGGAGAGTAGATCGAGTGCATTCTCGTCATTCGCATTTTCTACCACAAACACAGTCCCAAGTTGCGGGACCAGCACCTCTGAAAAGAACAGATCAATCACTCCACTGCAGTTTGGAATTGCACTATTTATTCCAAAGATCGGAGGACGCATACACGTTCCGCTCTCAGGCACCACGTCGCAAGGACCTAGATACTTTTTAAGTAGTTCAGCGCCTTTACCCTCCAAATTAAGCCTGAACACGATTGCATCTACGGGATTTCCGTTGATCTCCCGTGCGTCTTGATCCGTGGATGAGACGTATTCAATTTTCAAGATGTCAGGTGCTGTGCTCTCTAGAATCACGTCGCCTACTAAACTCTCCGAACGATTTAGTTTACCCAGACTTGTAACCAAGTCCGTACGAACAAATTGTGTTGCATTCGACGGAAGCACAGCGGTCTGCGTAGGCGAGCTAAATCTCCAGGTCTCTAGAGTTTGGTAAGAATCGATACCGTTTCCAAATGCAACCCAACCAGCGACTGAGTCAGTTAAACCAGTCATGGCGTAGTTTCTGTATTTAGTAACTGGTCGAGGAATAGTTAGAGTAGCGAGTGGGTTGAAAATTCCTCCGTTATCTCCAGAGATCGTAATGGAAACTAGACCCGGTGATATGGCTACCGAACTGACAAATATCTTACCTTGGTATGTAGATGCCTCGACCCATAGATTAAGATCAACAATAATGTCGTCTTGAAGAATCTTACCAGTGTCATCTATCTTGGTTGCGGAATCTTCCAGTGGATAGCTTCGGCTGCCGTTAAAGTTCTGCCATTGTGTGTTTACAATGTTCATGAGCAACCCACTGGATTAATGTCTAGATTGATACTTCCTTGGAATATGAGCGGTGTGATCCCAGAACCAGGCTCAAACGTAACTTCGCCGAGCCACGTCACTACGATATCATCTGGTCCGTCGCATCTATCAAAATGCATATTCCAATACCACGATGCATACTTCCGTTTATCTAAAACAGCATCTCCGAGTCCTGTAGGATACACCACTACCACCCCTGCAAATGGTGGCGGTATCTGCTGTGGTGCGTAACCTGGAATCTTACGACGACCCGAGTAGTTACGATAAGTAGCGGTTGCAGCAGGTGATGGACCATAGTTGAATGAGGCGGTTACACTTGATACTTTAGCCAAGTTGCCCGTCTGCAGCCTTAGAACAACATCATATGCTTCTTCGTCTGATTGCTCAAAACGAACCGTTACTTTGGGTGTGTCGAACTCTTTTGCAAAGCGATCTAATAGATTGACGTAGTCTCTGTAAACATTCAGCGCTTGACATAGCCGTTCGTGAACGTTCTTTGCATTAACCCAAATTCCGCGTACTAGACAATAAGTCTCAGCCAGTTCGTCGCAAACTATGCAAGGCTCACAATTATTCCGCATGAAAATTTGCGACGTCTCGTCGTCTACCTGTTGATACATCCAATGGCAGCCATCGGTACGTACAAAAATATCTCCATACTTATTCGGCCCAACTCCGTTGATAGTGCTGATCGTATTTGAGTTGAGACTTTCGCACTGCTCTGGTTTTCTACCGTCCCCCTCACCCGAGATTGCGGACAACACAAGTTGTGTGTACGGTTGATCTTCGGCTGTGACCGGTACCGTCTCTATCTTAAGGTTGTAGCCAGCTTTGATGTCTACGTCGCCATCGACTACATCAGACGGCTCAACAAAAAACGACAACACCTTAGCCGGAGTCATGTCATAGCAGGAACTAACCAGCGGAAGCTGCATGGAGTTATAACTGAACGCCCCCATCGCAGTCAATGCTGCTAAATCAACTACCAGCTTAGCGTCGCTTCCTTTGACGTTACCACCACCAGTCTCCAAGGCTTCAAACTCAAAAGTTTTCCAAATATTAGCCCAGGCATTAGAGTGCTGCGTGACATTCAAGCTAGACTCAGGAAAATTGATAATTGGGGTAGTGCCCAACTTTAGCACAAGTGCAGTGATCGCACCGCCATTACTGGCGATCGTATCGAGGTACAATTTTCCGGTCTCGTCCTCTAGTGAACGAGGAACAGCGACGTATATGTCACCAAATAACTTGTTAATTTGTGGATTAAGACTATAAGCTTCCTCAAATGGAAAGTTGAGTTCCCGCGAAGCTACCAAATAGTCGATTTGAGGTGTTGACATATCACGTCAGGATGAACCCGGTTGCAGCGATGGCGTTAGCCAGGGCTTGCATCTGTTGTAAGTTATTCTCGAGTTTTTGCTGTGCGAATCCCTGTGTTCTTACGTCCGTAGTTAGAGAGTTTAGATCAGAAATGATCTTATTTATATCTTCAACTGTGCAGCATGGTTCTGAGCAGACATCTTTAATCGTCAAAGCGTTATTTCCTGTTTGCACTGTAATACAGTTTACTCCGGTAAATTGGATATTGCCTTGACTGTTAGCTTGCTGCCCGTTGATCCGACGAATGCACGGGGCCTGCGTTCTATCCGCAGTAGACAAGCACCCGCAATCTTGATTGAGGTTGGCTCCGTCGATTGCGTTAAAGGTAATTTGGTTTCCAGAGACCGTAATTGTCATATTTGTTCCGGCGACAAGTTCTACTACTCCATAGATTGGATCCGAGACATCGCCTCCGTTTCGTACTCGTAGCCTGCTCACACCTCGAATGTCGGGGCGTATTACCGTAGACACGAGTCGACCGCCAGCGCGGTCAAAAGTAAATACTCCAGCCGTAGCGAGGGTTTCTTGAATGTCTCCGATCGTCACGCGCGCAATCACATCCGAAAACGCACCAGTGCCGTACATAAAGTACGTGGTATTTGGAGTATGTGTCGAGGATACAGATATTCGACCAACTTCTGTAAATGTTGAATTATCTGCTGTGTATGCAAACGTAACCACGATTCCAAGACCGAAGACAGCAACCTCGCGGAGAACAAAACCATCTGGGTCGTATTGAGTGGCCGAACTGATAGGTATTACCAGGTCAACAATAAGACTATGTGGTAAGTTAAACGTATTCGTTACGTCTGTACCTGAAGCATCGTCTGCAAGTGGGTACTTGCGGAGGCTGTTCTGGTTATACCACTCAACCCCAACAACAGAAGAAAATGGAGGCATTCACGAAGACTCCTTAGACGGCGTCGACTCTCCAACGCATACCAATCAAACCGACATCGCCGCTATACCCGCCAGTGCCGTTTCTAGTGATCTTGAAGTATACGATATCACCAGGGTTGATGGTTGGTGGAAGAGCAATGTCCGCTCGATAGTATTGGTTTGCCGTCAAGGCTACGCCCGTAACAGAGCTGGCAGCTGAGAAAGAAGTCGGTAATGCTGATGGGCTGTTTACAGACGATTGTCTTGGTATTACCAGATACTCTACAGCAAGCGTTGGGGTCGTACCGTTCACCCTGCCCAGTACACTAACGTGTAGAGTCATGGTCATAGATGTCGGCAATCCAAGTACTGGTAACTGAACTCGCCCAAGAACAACTCCAGTCACTGTTTGCTTGAGTGCGAGATAGTAGACGTTGTTGTATTGATCAACGTCAACGTTATTCAACTCGACAAAGTCAATAGGGCCCTCTCTCGGAGCAGACCCGGACAGTACACTGAGTGTCAGTGCGCCTTTTCTGTAGGTTGTGCCACCGATCGATACTGTAGAGCCTCCGGTGATGGTGACATAATCCGGCGTAGTTGTTCTCAGCCCGTCCACGACAGGACCAAGCTTTGCGGTCATGCCGTCGATCTCTTTGACAGCCTGTCCGTTGAGAGATGACTCCTCGGATGCGACTGTAAACTTTAACTTGATACGCAGATCGCCAGTGGTTGCCGCGTTACCTTGAGAGTTCTTGATCTCCAGAGAATCTGAATCAGATGTCAGCGATGTCACTACGCTCGCATCTGTCTTAAAGGTCATCCTAGTAAAGTAGAAATCGTGCCTGACTGTAGACAGATTGGAAACACTCTTCCACCAGATTCCTTCGTCATTCACAAGCACAGTATCATTTGCAATCAAGTCAGCTGCAATACCGTTCACATCGTAATGAACAGCGCTGATTGGGATGGGCGGCCAAAAGAAGTCTAGAACCGGATCGTCTTCTATCTTATACCGATAGAGTGCACCAGCCGGTACTGTGTAGCCATTCAGCGACGCAGCCCCCGCAGTTTCCCAGGCGTTCAAGCTGGCGGTAAGCTGTCGGTGGTAGTGGACGTGACCCTCTAATGGGTCTTTCCATCCAATATTTACCATCAAATATACATTGCCACTTAACGCATCGTTGTAGAGTGTTCCGATGGTTACACCAATCGGTGGGCGTCTCTGCGTCACGAATCCATCATTTCCCGTGGTGGCTGACAAAAACACAGGACCGTTCGTTGGTCCAGCAGTTTCACAAACCGCTGCAAGATCGCTGGAGGAAAATCTAAGGACTCCGTGAACGACAATGTTACCGAGCGTGTTATTGATCTTGCTCTGAACGATGCCCCATACGAACGACTTCTCTGCCAACGCACCAAAGTTAGAACCTGTCGTTGGGTTTATTGCGGTTAATGCTGGGCGGAATACACCGTCAGATCCACGGTACACTGCCATGCCCGGAAGGACGTTGGCTCCTTCCATTGGCATCTCTCGAAGAATAACAGCCGAGCCAATCATGGCCTCTGTTATTGCTTCGTTCAACGCTACAGTGCGCTGATCGAGCAAGCGTAGTGGGTTGTTGACCACACCAGCTTGTACTGGCTGCCCGTCAGATATCAATGGAATATTTGCAGGAAACTGTAAAGTCATTTATGGTTCGCTTTTAACTAAACTGTACACCCCACTTGATTCCAATCTGCATACCGTCCAGCTTAGTTAACGCTGACGGGAAGTAGAACCGCGCAAATACTATGTCGCCGCTAAATGCGTCTGTTGGCGTGGCTACAAGTGCTCCGCCGTACACTTTAGAGCCAGCTCCCTGGCTGAACGCAACCGAATGGTATCCAGCTGTTCCAGCTGTAGCAGAGAAGAACCTTACGATATTTCCAGTGTATTTTGCAACATCAGACGAAGACCACAGCGGAGTCAAGTCTACCGGAGATCTAATGAAGTCTTGAGATCCAGTTAATCCAGAGTAGTAGCTTTGTCCTTCGCCAGGTAGAGGTGTGATGGACGGCACTACGCCGTTTGTGTACTCAAAGTACATCGTATTCACAATATACTTCGTGTCGCCACCGAGAAGTCTGGCAAGGATGTCGGCACCACGGTACAGAATCAAATTCCGAGGTACAGTGAATTGTGGAATCCACAGTCCAGAAGATTCCTGTACGTATCCAATCTCCATTGGACCGCCAAAATAGCCTTCTACTTTTGTAATTAATTCTTGCATGCTTTGTTCACTTAAACGTAACACATTGACGGTAATAGAGTAATTGTACTCAAGTTGTAGCTTTCTCGCATTGATCCTTGATCAAGCTCCGCAAACAAAGTTGCCCCTACTTCTGTGGTGGCGTTATAGCTTGCGGTATACGACAGCGGAAGAGTTGCCAGTTCGGTTGCTAGACTCACCTCAACATCAAATATAAACAAAACGTGAGCTGGGGATATCTTGCGTAGAAATACCAGATTACTGGAATTGTTTAGTAAGAACTCATCGGTACTCTTTAGTTTAATGAGTATCGAGTTTCCAGGAATCATGTAGTCTGTGTAGAAATGAAATGGATTTACTACGGCTTGAACCTGATCAGATCGAGGCTGCCCTGTGCCTGGTTGAGTTCTTATCGCCTGAGCAACAGACTTTCCAGAAGCCTTGCTGCGTGTGTAAACCTCATCCCAGAATTTATTTACGTCTGACTGAACTCCGCTGATTGGAAACGTGACCACGGCAAAGCCGTCATCGTCTTGTGAATAATTAATTGAGTGATTCTCGTTGTCGAAAAACAGAAAATCCTTAAATTGCACCCCATCAAACACTGGCTGTACGAACACACCGGAGATATCAGCATTCTTAATCTGCGAGTTCTCATAGATCTTTACAGTATCTACGAGTATATCTCCGATACTAACCACATCTCCGACCTGAACGGTCGCTATTGCAGAGATTGGAAAACTGTAGCGATTCTTGTCAGTTGATATCACTGTCTCTTCGAGGTCGTACTCGATCGAGGTCACAGTTTCGCCGTTTGATTTTACTACTGGAATTCCGACAATACTAGCGATTGCCGTTTGAACGCTCAGGCGATCTCCGGCTTTCATTATCGCATCAAACACAGTATTTACTAACGTTTTGTAGTGCTCTGAGCTTTTATTAGCGTACAACCCTAGCACATAACCAAAATGGTTATACACTAACTTTGTGTCGACTTCTAGGTCATTCAGCCAAATAGATAATACACCTTCAGAGTCCACCGAAAATCCGGAGTTAAACGGATCTTTCGTAGTCTCGATGAAGTTGAGTTCGCTGTTGTAAGTGAAGTCGACACCTTCTACCCAAGTTACTGTTGGCTGTATCGGTCGATCATGTATGAATTTAATCGATATTACATCGTCCGGAACACTAATTCTCCATACACCAATATCCTTAGCTTGCCCGAACACTAACGCACCGCCGAATACATTATCCTCGCCAAACTCATGAAATTGAGTGCTGGTTTGATCTATCTCTTCGGTGGTTCTTACTAGCTTTTTCCATCGTGTTTTGTGAAACACAGGGATTTCGAATCTTGACAGTGACGCGAGCGCTTCGGCCGCATCGAGTAGTGTCTGCTCGAATACTTCTACCTGTGCGTCGGATATCGCGGTGAGTGGTCCTGTGTCCGAAAATACCCCGGACCAAAATGATCCGAGGTTACTGAGCAGAGTCGCTCCAAGATTTGACACATATTCAGCCATTACACACTCACATGGTCAGATGCTTGTACGTTTACCGTTATGAGCGACGAATCAGTAAAAAAGAATGATGTTCGTGGGCTTAGCTCTTTCGTGTACGCGCTTCCGGATAGTTTAAGCTCGTAATTGTTGAATATCCAGCCATCAGAATCAAACCACGTCTCCTGTGCTGTACATACTCTCCACGGTAAAAACACTCGACCACGCATTCCAATTGGAGTTTGTATTCTAGTCCTGGTTGGTAGCAACTTTCTCACGGATGATAAAATTGCATCAGCCGATAAAACACCAGACTGGAAATCTACCGCATGTACTGCATCGATGACTGCCTGCTTCACAGCGTCTACATCAACGTCAGGATCTCCTGGCCCACGTACGATACTTAGCTCAACCCCTACCATACACGGGATCGGGGCTCGTACCACGTAGTCACCGCCTACGTGACGATTTCCTCGAGCCAGTACGTAGTCGTTGACTTCGGCTATTTGCGGCATATGCAGTACTTCAACAATAAACCTCTTTTGATTGTCTACCATGTCGTCAGCATTTGTTTCTGTGAAGTACACAGTCATGGTTTGGTATCTCGTGAATACCAGACCACCGCCGTAATTACCATCGACGATAAATCTAGGAGTTATGTCAACTCCTGGAATGCTAGATACGTCTTCGCTTCTATGTACGGAAAGTATGGTAGAAGTGAGATCAGGTCGACTCTCAGGTTTAATTGATAAGATATGGTAAATACCAGACGGGTCGTCACCGTCTCTTTGAAATGTCATTGTCCACTGGCCGGTGTTGCTGTCGTAAGTAGCCAACTTGGTCAACTGCGTGGTTACTGGGGCTTTTCTGGTCCTGACATAAATGTCACCGCATCCAGCGGAGTCGATACCTAGAGCGTTCGCCCTACTTCTAACCATCTCACTATCTCCAGCTCCAATGATAGAAACATCATCAACAGCTGGAAATTGAGATAAGATCATCGCCTTGGCTGCAACTCGACTACCAAGATTTTTCGTAGAGATTCCGCCGACTAGCCGTTCCATCAGCTGTTCATTTGATTCAGTATCGGAGCCGCCGTCAAAGTCAGAAACTGCCACAGCCGACACTACGCCAGGGACGTTACCAGATAACGTGAATACAGTATTTGCACTCACGTTTCCATTTGTACCAGGTTCTACCGCAACTACATCAATGATAAAACTAAACTGATTCACTCCAAACGGTGTGATCAACCGTTGAGTCGGACCTCGCACCTCGGCTTCAGTTCTGACGCCGCTAAACGACCCCGTAGGAGCAAACACGACTCCATTGGATGAGAAGCGTAAAGAGTCTGCAATAGGCGTAAATCTATTCGCACTTAAGATGATGCGAACCTGTCCACCTGCGTTCGTGCCTTGCTTCCTCTCTACAAGATAGTTACTGGCTAGATTATTTAGAGCGGTTTCGTCTGCTAGTGTTGGATTCTCTGTGGCCGTTTTCAGAGAAGTAGCACTAAGTACACGATTAATGTTTTGCTGATTCAATCCGTGATATTGGGCGGCCAGACGAACTACGAACTGAAACAATACCGAACTCGGACTTAAGTCGAGGTTTGGCTCTACAGCTTTTATGAAATCAACTAGAAAGCTCTCAATCTCAGAAACAGTTGTTGGTTCTAGTGATTCAAAGTCTTCAATGAGTACTGGCATTATTTAGGAGCTCCTACTGCAAGCGGCACAGTGTAGTCTCTGTTTACCCCGTCAGCGGTGAGAAGTCTGATCTGCATAATTAGTGTTCCATCAAGTTTAGCAAGCTCTAGCAACTCGGCAGTAGTGATCAGTTCGTCGCTTGGTATATTTCTTACATCTAAGTTGGCGTTATTCCATTCTCCGATATTTTTAACTGACTCCGCGAATATACCGCGAATTCGATCGTTATCACCAAGATTAGCAAAACGTAGCTGCGTCAGAAATGGTGTTCCGAATGTTGGGTCAGAAAAAACAGTTCCACGCTCTGTTAACAACTGCGTTAGCCATTGCTGCACAGCTTTCTGAACTCCAGTAACAGAGAGCCCAACCTGGCCAAACGCCAGATCTATCATCGAAGGCTCCAAAGAGCCGACAACAGGTAAGTTCTGCATGATCAGCAAATCAAGTGACGCCATTTGGTCCGTCTCCTGCGAGTCGCTTGGCTGGTCCGGTCACACACATGTTTATCGGCCCATCTGGCTCACTCTGCCGCTGACGCTTGCTTGCCTCTAATGTGATGGCCCTAATTCGAGTTGTGTTCTCGGCAATGAAGCTTCTTTTCAAGCTGGCAATTAAGTCATTCTGCATCTTGGCAGATGCTCGTCCTGCTTTCGTTGTAGCAGCTAGAAACAACTTGCCAACCTCTTCGGTGCTAAAAAACGTATCCGGATCTGCAACAGTCGGAGTCTCATCAGTATGAAAATAGTTAAGAGACGGTCGTTGCTCAGAGTCTCTTCCGATCAAAGAACCAGCAAGCTGACGATTCGCAGCCATGAGATAATCACCGATGCGTTTTTCAAATACTGAGGATAATCCAGACATTAGATCTTACCTTCCATATCCATTCCGCGAGCTAATGCTGCGGCTATTTTATTGCTACGCTGCGATACTGCAGCTGAGGACAACTTTAGTTTCTTGGCTACTTCGATTACAGATAGCGGTTTGCCTGCGTACGAGCCACGACCCAACCTCATATTGAAGATCTGCTTATCAACCGGATCTAGGTCATTATAGACATATTCCGCCCAAACGTTTTGCCATTCGTTACTATCGACACCTGGAACATACGAAGAGGATTCGCCATCGTTACTGTCAATCAACTCAAATTGACCTTCATTGAGTACTGGAACCGCGAGTTTTCTAACGTATGCAATTCTTTTCTTCGATATTCCCGTAGCGTCCGCTACTTCATCATCATCCGGTTCACGATTGTTTACACTTTTAAATTCATCTATAGCCCGCAGAATTTTAAAGTTGTCAATCCTAACCCGTTCTGGCAACTTCATCGGTGTAAGCTCTTGCTGATACCTACGTAAACCTTGCATGTTCGTTGATACCCAACTCTTCAACGACGACTCATTGGCGGGATCGTACGATTTAATGGACTCGATCGCGATCTTCTTTGCGTAGTTTCGCATGATCGGGTTAGTCACCCCTCCGCCGAACGAAGTTAGCGCATTGTTGATGGTCGGCTGCAGACGCCTGAGAACACTGCTCATAGTCTGCGGAGATGGAGAATACTTCCACATCTTATATGAATTTAAAACTACATCGTCACCATCGATTTCGGCTGGTTTTGCTTTTGCTGCTGACGCAAAATCGCTGTTATCCGTGCCCTTACGCATGGACCTAAACCGAGTCAAAATATCGGGCGTATTTGGTTCGAGTGGCATATCAATTCGGCCTGAGTAGGGCAAATCCGGTGTTATCGCTGGATTCTGGTTGTGCTCTAGAGAATACTATTTTATCAGTTTCTGGTTTTAAGTCAGAGTCCGTCAGCCGAACAAGAGGGCAACCTATCCACCGTGATTGAACTGAGTACATTGGGTGCTCATAATTAAATACTTCGTTATCGATATCTTTATCAGTTCTTACGTGCGATAGCGCTATCAGTGTTGTGCCACGTCCGCTGGGAGCGTCGATCGACACTTCTACTGAACTGACACATCCGTAGAAAACACTCGGAGTAGTTGTGAATCTGTTTTGCGGTACGTCGAGCCCTTCTAGCTTGATATACGATCCTGGACCTATGTCTAGACGTAGCGGTGTCTGCACAACCATGCTTTTTGGCATAGCGTGTAAATGCGACCAATATGCCCTAGCCAGTAAGCACGACATTTGCTTGTAAGCAGTTAGAACTTCACCCTTGGCAGAGATTATAGTTTTTTTAAACACGTCATCGACTCTAGAATCTGTATCTGATGCAGACACTCCTGCGGTCTGTAGTTGTTGCAACCAATCCGGTAGCTGCATAAGTAGAATTTGCCCGTTGCCTGATCCTATATACGCCGAGTTGATGTTCAGCGGAGAATCAGAGTTTATCTCTACATTTCCAGCTGCTGGATTAAGTGCGGTTCCTGGGCTGTTTGCCTTATCAAATAAGTCGGACTCAGTGGAGGATCTTGGCTGAACACCTATAAACACAATTCCTGAGACTGATCCAGGAAAGTTTACCGTGCTATCAAAACTAAGCACATCACGTCTTGATAGGGTTCTCCAAATAGTGGTAGGGTGAAAAGTTGCATTCAAAGCAACTGTAGCAATGGATCTTACGTTGGGAATAAAAGCTAGTCGGAAGTTTGGCCCCAACATTAGCATTTTATCTAAAATGGATTGCGATCCAGTAGAACTCCAACATGCTCTGCTTATTGCGTCTGCGATACTGTTATACAGTTGCGGGTTGGCCAGCAACAGATTCGCTGGAATGTCAGCTACTGGAATTTCCGCCGAGTTATTCATGTGATAACTGTAGTCTGGTTTTTTACTAAGTTGGGCGCTGTCTGTCAGAGCGATGAACCTCTCCGCTGGTGATCGGAATCCTATTTCTTTTGTCAATCGATCGCGAATGAGATACATCTCCGACTCGGATCTACACGGAAGACCAGTAAGTATCTCAAGCGCAGCCGCGTTACCTGGATACGGGCCATCTTTGTTTAGTGTGATTCCGTAATTGGCTAAAAACTGCGCTTTAGCTTTATCGGACACAGTACATTGATTATTCTGCAGCTGAAATAACACCTCGTTGAATACGGATTCATTATTACGTCGATCAGAGTCAAACGGAAGTGCTAGAAGGACAAGAGACGGAAGAATCGCGTTATACCATAAATCCGCAGCTTCACCATCACGATTTAAAAGCTCTCCGACTAAGCCGCCAAACGCAGCCGCATTTACTTCCACTGTTTGCTGTGCAACATCTGCCGTCAGAGACAGATTAGGTGCCACCAATAAGTTCGCAAGATCTGATTTGATAAAACTTTTAGAAATAGCGGCTCCGTAGTCTAAGCGTTTAGACCAGTGGGCGCTGTCGATAGAGATACTTGCCGATGTTGCACTTCGCTTCGGCTTTACTGCGATAATTTGACCATACCAGATTAGATGGATACCTGGCGGCCATGCGTTATCTTTTGAGTAGTATCCGGTGGCCTCCAGGTAGACTTCAACAAAAGTAAATTCATCAAGTTTGTCCACGACGTCATGAATTGCTGACGGTTTTTGATTCTTGTCCGCAGCTACACCAATTGCAATCTCCAGGCGGGCAGACGGCACGGTGCCGAGATCTGAATCAAACTTCATATTGAATTGTGTTACTGGAACCTCGATTCGCTGTCCAGAATCGGAAAGAATGACAACTGCGTACAAGCGGTAAGATGCTGGTACTACAGTGGGGGCGTCCTTGGTTTGAGGTTTAAGTATGTTTGCCATTAGACAGCCGCTGAGACAAGAGACATTCGAAACTTAGCTATTCTTGTAGCCGGATCATCAATTGTTAGTTCCATGCCAACTAAGAAACCTGTTAGTACTTCTCCGGCCATATTGACCTGAACTTGTGGAATTGTGCTCTGCTTTAAAGTTATTTTGTTGTTTCTGTAAAACTGAAAAAATTGGGCTATGCCGACTTTGCCGCCGTCACACAGCTCTGGAAACGCTATACCTGTAATAGTTATTTCTGTTGGCTTATCTCCGAATGCGAACAGGTAGATCACGTCATCGAGTGAAGGTTCCATTTGGTAATTAGCGGCTGCGCTGAAACTTATACCAGTGATCACCGCAAAGTCGGCTTCATCAAGATACTGATTGTTATCCAGTTTCAAACGAACACTTGCAGGATACGCACGTGTCGTAGACTGCACCACTCGTTTAACGCGATATTCTGAATCTAGAAATATGTCCATGGTGTCTTACTCACGTTGCTGGCGGATCGCGTGGTATGGCCGCTACCGGGCCGTGCATAAGTCCAACTATCTGATTAATCGCCAATAATATCTGTTCAGTATTATCTGACGTTTTTAATGTAGCTTGGCTGACCGCCTTTTCGTCAGCTTCTTTTTTATCCTTGGCGTCTTTCTCTTGTTTAGCTTTAGTCTCTTCGGCTTTTTCCTTAGCTTCTGCTTTGTCTCTCAACGTCTTAATTATATCTTGAGCAGGGATGCCTCCATCCTTAAACTGCTTGATTATCGAGTTCATCTCATCCATGTCACTCGTTGCCATCCCAGCTAACAGACGAGCAACAGCTTGTTTTTCCTGCGGGGTGCCACTGGAGAGTAGCCTGTTGATCTCATCAAACAAACCGGGATCGTCGTCCCCTCTTTCCAGCAATGTACCGAGCAGAACAGATCTTTGGGCTCCGCCGCCAAGTAGCGCACGGAAAAATTCTGAACCCGTACGAGCTCTTGCGATATCTGCAAACATTCCTTCGGTAGCGCTAAGTCCGCCGAACAACTTAGTCAATCGTCCAGTGATGTTCGATGCTGCATCTACACTAGACAACTCAGATGTTATCTGGTTTCGATACAAATCAAGCAGAGCTTCTTGTGTAGTTCTACCGCCGCGACCGCCGCCAGAGAAAACCCTAAGCTGGGCTCTGAAGGTGTCTATAGATCTTCCGTCTAGAAACTTAGTTAGGTTATTGTCGTTTAACGCCGCCTCGAAAGAAGTAACATCGCCTCGACCATAGCCGTAGGCGGCAGATATGTTGAGTAGTGTGTTCAATTCTTCGTCAGTGGCACCCTGCAGCCCGAGAGACGACCGTAGTCGCGTAGAAATGATGTCTGTGCGTTCTTGCAACTGCATGGCCTGAATACCCTGCGTAATTCCAGGGAACTGAGTTAGTAGACTTTGCGCGGCAGCGCGGTCAGCGACTAACTGCATAGCAGTACGCTGATCAACACCTGTTAGTCCGCTGAAAGCTGTAGCAACATCTCGCTGGTTGTTGAAAAGACGGCGGTCACCGCCAGCAGGTTCGCCTCTTGAGATTCTGACCGCAGCCTCGAGAATAGAATCCCCGGCTGCAATAACATCAATAGACTGACCAGTAACTGCGGCGCGATCAGACAAGGCTCCAACAATGTTTGCTACGTTTGTGGCGAGGAGACTGCCGCTTGCTGATAGCGCTTGTTTTAGAGAGGTGTTCTGGAACGACGTCGCGTCACGATCCACCCCAAACACACGACCACCCGATCTTTGAAGGCTCAGCGAATACAAACTTGCTCCAGCCTTTCCTGCGGTGATGCTATTTAACGCGGCATCAATAGCGTTGGATTTATTCAGTCCGGCAGATTCGGCTAGACTGGCGGCAGTGTCAATTATGGAAATCAGAGATTCAACCGCGATTCCGGCCGTATCCTCTAACTCCTTAAGTTTGGCCACTCTAGCTGTCAGTTGTGTACTGGAGATATTACCCAGTTCTCCGCCAGTAATTCTTTGAAGAAGGTTTGCGGCCTCACCAGCGTCTGTGACTCCAAGCTGATCACGCACAAGTGACATTGCTGGTAGAAATTCACGAATCGCTGCGGACGCTCTTTCTCCTGCAACTCTTCCGATAAGTGCCGAGTCAGCAGGCGATCCTGTCAAACTTCGTGCCAATGCGTCGGTGTAATCTAGCGAGATAATACCTCGCGCAGCCAGACGACTTGCGATATCGGCTTGTTGGTTAACCGAAAACCCTTGCGCTGCTACTGGATCAGAAAATTCGTTATCCCTAAAACCAGCTCCCTTAGCAAAGGCTCTGCTGAACTCAGCGATCATGTCTGAGTCCACCATTGGTCCACCTCGACCAAAACTTTGATTCATCAATTTTGCCGTTGAGTACGAATACGAGGTGTACGGGAAGATAGAACTGAGATCCAAACCCACCATCGACATAATCATTTGTGCATATGGGTTATTTGCAAACTCAGTAACGGCTTTAGCAGAGCCCTCTGGGTCACGGACTTTCGCTAAACGGAGTATAGAGGTCAGTCGAGCTGCTTCTATGTCAACGAGATCTTTTCGAGATCTCATGACATTCATCATTTGTTGAGTTTGTTGTTGGTTAAAACTATAGTTAAAGTAACTAGAGGGTGCAAACGGGTTTCTCATCATTGCATTGCCGCCACCCATCATGGAGTTCATAAATGGGAGCATGCTTTGAATTACTTGATCCCCTTGCGGTCCTAGGAGACCAGAGAGAAATGATGGAGTAAACGGTATAGAATATCCACGGCTCGAGCCATAAATAGAACGACCATTCGGAGCATCCCAAATTGACGTTGTTGGTTGGAATGGAGAAAGATATGGATTGTTATCGAACATTGTTTACTACCGTGGCACCCTCTGGCATATCTTTCTTTGCCAGCATGTTTTTGTATTCGTTTATTTTCTTCTGTACTGCTGGATCATCTAGTTTCCCGAATGCCGCCTCCCATCTCTTTAACAGATCTTTTGTGTCAGCCTCGTCTAAGTGATGATCTTCATTTTTACTCCACTCGAGCCACGGGGCGACAATCGTACCAACGCGTTTAAATGCTTCGTTTGCATCGATGGCAATAGCCTTTATCACATCCACAGCGCGATCACCCTGTGGAGAGAACCCAAGCGCACTGCACTTTCTTAAATATACTAAAGTTGAGAGTTTTTCGTATAGCCGAACTTCCAGCTCTTCAAATATTAGTTTCTCACGTAAAATATCTCGCAAGTTCAAAGCGTTGAACTTGCGATAATCAATCAGCTTATTTGCATGAGCCTCCATGATCATCCGGAGGACTTTAGATTTTCCCAAAAATTTGGAGAAGCGGCCGCCTCCGTCAGCCGAAAACACAGAGACTCAAACACAAGAAACTGCTTAAATACAATGTGATAAAGCGACTCGTGCCAAGACGCAAAGATAGCGTTGTATGCCTGGGCAACGTACGTATCTTTGGAGCTATCAGAGTAGTTATACAGCTTCTGTGCATCCTTACTAAGCACATGCGGCAACTCTCGACTCATGTTCGCAGCATGCACCAGGCTGCACGTTAGTGTAAGTCTACGTAGACGATCGTGGTAACTCATGAGCGAAACGTTCGGAGGAGAGGTCGGTATTCTTCCATCAGCTAGCTCTTTTTTGAGTTGCTCTTGAATTTGATTGATTTCGTTCGTCAACCGCGTTCTAAATGTAACTGTGACCTCTCCGTTGAATAGCTTGTACTGCTTGACAAATACTGTTCCACCAAGAATCGAGCGAAGCCAGTTAGCTTTGTCAAACTCGTCCAACTCTTCTGTTGTGTGGTCCGTGTTCCAGGCACAGTTTGGGCATAGCTTTGGTTCTGTCAGAGCAGGCTGTGCTGGATCAGATACGTCTTTAATTGTGGTTACCGGCTTCGACTCAGCTGCGTTATTTTGAGTAGATTCTTCTGTCGTTTTTGTGGTCGTATCCGCAATCTGCGAAATATCCATGGTGGATAAAGCATCCAGTACACGTTGCCGCTCTTCTGGTGGAAGGTCGGATAGAGTTCTTTGCTGTGCAATATTTGGTTTTATATTTTTAAGCTTGTCTATGGTGGAAGAAGTATTCATTACCTCTTTGAGAGCATTTGCAAACTTTTCCCGTACGCTAGCTGGAAGTTTTTCAAGATCAATACTTCCATTTTTAACGGCAAACTCTATCGGAGTTAAACCTGATCCGTCGTCTTTTAAAATAGTCCCGGTGGGAAAGTCCCTCATATTGGCGCTCATAAGATGTCCCTGTTAGTGGCGTTTAACTCATCTATCCAAGCTTTAATTGATTCAGTTTGACTTTCGTCCACCTGAACAACAATAGGTCTCCAAATATCAGGAGTCTCTAGCAATCCACCACATAATTCAATTTTTGGAGTAATCTCAGCTACGAACAAACCTTTAAATCTTTTTAACCTGTATCCCCAAGGTTTAGTTCCTGGATCGTCAGGCTTTACTTGAGACTGGTGAATAACCTCTCTAGACACTAATCCGTACGAGTTATCTATTTTAAATGCGATGAGAAAGTAAGAACGTAGTGGCGTTTGTACTAAGTAGACTGGGGACAGTATTGAATTAAAGTCTTCAATTGACACTGGTGATAAATCCTTTTTCTAGTGTAGTGGGTGTAACTGAGCCACCACGTGCATCTTCATACAGATCGTAAGACGTGGATTCGCCTGTGTCAAACGACCAGTATTTGTTTGTTACGTTGTACATCAAAGGTTTCTCTACCCAAGAGCGATACCCTGGGTATGGTAATGTATCTACGTTACCGTCTGGAGACTTAACTGCTCTTTCGACCCAGCCGCTAGAAGAATACCCAGCGGCCTCGGCTCCTTGCTGCCAACGTGCTTGAACCCAGAACACCTCTGACTCACCATCTTTAAAGTTCACTGTGTACTGGTTCAGGTCTTCGTTATCTGTTCTGAAGGTGAATCCCATGGAAGTAATGATAGACTGAAGTCCTATGCCCTTTGTCGGCTCGTAAGGATTGGAGCCCTTCTGAGGGTCATCTGCCTGAGCGCGTATCTGCTCGATGCGGGAATTCACAGTACCTAAGGTTTGATTTACAGAGTTACGGAATCGGTCACTGGTTATACCAAGCTCCCCGCCAGCAGAGGATGCCACTTGGTCTCCGCTAATGTCTCCGACAAATACTCCATCGCCCACAGTAAGAATGCTGCCGTTAAATACGGTATATCCAGTTTGTCCAAATATCACCGAAGATTCCGAGAACTCCATAGTGGCAGAAGTTGTCGATGTTGTGTCTGGCGTTGTTCCGAACAGTACTCTCTTGTACTGATCAATATGCTCAATAGTCCGCGCTGCGTACGTTTGCACAGTTCCGGTACCACTCGACGCATCCAGAATTATGTCTGATTTATCCAATGACCGCACGTACACTTGCTTGCCATAAATTGCAGCAACACCGTCGGTAGCCTTGAGCACAATTCCAGAACTAGTTACATCTGTGCCGTACTTGTTGACAAAATCCATGGTACTGCCAACACCGCGAGACTCAAGTAACAAACCGCCGCTCGATGAGTTGCCAGCAAGCACATGCAGATTTTTATCCGCCTTGATTCTAAGATCTCCCGCCCCGGCAGAGAACTCAGCATGCTGCCCAGCACGCAAGTGGATATCCTTCGGAGCGAGAACGCTGAAACTTCTCCCATTAGCAACTAACACATCACCAGGGCAAGTGAGGATGATGTTACCACGCTCCATGATGATCTGTGATCCCCAGCCGTCCTCGATGACAACACGACCATCGTCTGTCATATGTATAGCTGACCGACACTTGTAAAGTTTTCTCGTGTGGTCTGACTTGTGGTCTACGACCACAGATTCAAATGATGGAATGTTCAATCTGAATCTATATTGACTTGGAACGTAGATCGACTTATCTATTAGGTCTTGACTGGTTGGTTTCGAGACGTAGAAATCCAATTTCTTAGTAGCTACGTTTTGCAGCGTTAACTTGTGTCTAACCCATGCGAAGTTATCAAATAGCTGTGCAATTTTGGTATTCTTGCCATCTTGATCTGGATCTTCATCGCGACCTTTAAAGTCAGTACGTTTTGGCGCGTCCGCCGAACCAAATACACCAGCAAACTTATGTTCGCTGTCTGGGTTGTTTGCTGAATCTCCAGTTGGATCATTTGGTGTCTTGAGTGGCTTAACGACCGGAATGTAGCAGTCTTTAACTAGCGATATTGACTTACGTGAAGCGATGGACAATGTACCGTCAATATGGCCAACAACCTCAGCAACACCTACATTATCGGTCTGTCTGTCTTTGACTTCTATGAATGATTCGGTTTCAAAATCCTTAAATTCCTGCGGAGGTATCGCTATGGTCCAACGAATGAGGTCACCAAGTACGCCGCCTAACTTCGTAAGGCGCGAGATAGGAGCTTGGTTAGACTTTGCTATTGGCTCGTATCTGGCTTCTCGGTTACCGTTCACCCATAGTGGATCTGCTACGTTTAAAGTAGTCGGATCCGGTGGAAACTGCTCTTCCTTGTCTTGAGTTGCAATGGGTTCGGAGTATTTTAGAGAGCCACGCATTTCCCATGGATAGGGAGAGGATTGCGTGATCGAGAAGTTCTCACCCTCATCCTCCCCTTCCAAGTGATCCTGAAGAGCAGTCCAGTGCTGGAAGTTATGTCCAGCCAACCTGGTTGTCTGCGACAGATAGAATAACCAAAGACCGGTAAGTTCGTCGGCCTTTAGCGTGATGTCTGAAACACCAATATGAAATAGAATTCCAAGTGGATTACTAAATCCGTACTCCCCGGCAAGCACGTCATAGGGAGTACCGGCATTGAAATTCATCTTACGAGTCGGAGTCTGCACTGCATTGTTGTGCGCAACGTCTTCTTTAATACCGACACCAGAATATGGAGTTACCCACGTAGGCTGAACATTGACCGAGCTCTCAGTTAAGAACGGGGCAGCTCCAAGTATGTAACAATGCGGCGCGTTTGGTGGTTGATAGCAGACCACCAACGTACCAGGAAGGTAGACGCCGTGAGACCTGACACCGTAACCAATACTAGAGAAGTTAGCGGGAGTGCCGTAGATTGGGGCACTAAAGTTAACCGATATTTGGTACAAATTCCAAAACTGCACAACGTCTTCAATTACCCCCAAGAAGACTGTGCGATCTACTTTATCCTGTCCGTGTTTTCGACTATCTAAGGTATGCATGTTCTCACACGTGAGAATATCAGTATAGTAGCCCTAAACAAAAAACGCCAGTCCCGTGAGACTGGCGTTTGATAGTATAGATAAAGCACATGTTACGTATTCGTTTGTTCCATACCGGTAAAGACTAGTGTCAAGTTTTCTGTCAACGCGATCTGGTCTACTGCAATCTGAAATGCAATGGCGCTAATTAAGCAATTAGAAAACTTCCATCTAGATGCCTGGACTGGTTTACCTGCAATCGTACCACCTGGGCAATCAGCGCCCGGTTTAACAGCTAGAACGATATTGTTGTCTTCTACGTTACACACTTTAGAAAACTTTTCAAGAAATACAGCGTTCACAGGTGCCGGGGCCGCTAGGCGAGCAATAGACATTTGACCCTCTGGACGACCAGTAACATAGTAAGTCGCCTTCGATGGGCCAAGCTCAAACACGCGTTGTACTGGTCGCGCGTACTGCGCCTGAACCGACTGGACTAAAAATCCAAGACCACCGTCACCAGCGCCACTGATGGTAAATGTCAGCGTAGCGTTATCCATCGAGAATGCTCCGCCGAATGCTGGTAAGCTTCCAAAAATAGCCATCTGTTACTCCCTTAGACAACCAAGTACAGTTCGACGTTGTTGAGCGGATAGGGCACAACTAGGTCGATAATTATGACAATTCTATCTCTCAACACTGTATGGGCGCGAAGTTCTCTAATCGCGGTTCCCTCGAGAACTTGACCACCAAGTAATGCACTGAATCCGGCCGCTTTCAAGAAAGAGATGCCGCCATCAATTTGAGTTCTGATCACCTCTAAAGTAGTGTCGGTTACGTTAGCACGTCCGATGAACGGCTTGAGACGGTTCAAGAAGAAGTAGCTGATCGCATCAACGTTCTTAACAATGTTCAACTCTCTTGCATTGAGGTCCACGGTATCTGTAGACAGTTGATGTCTGGTGAAGACGTCTCCAGTCTGCATATCCTGAGTCACGATCCACACACCAAAACTTGCCAGACGGTCTAGCTGAGATCGAGTAAACCGATCGATGACGTTGCGGGCATCGTCGAATCCGTTGATCTCTACATTCGTCAAGCCTTGTTGTGGTGCTGAGGATCCGATAAGTCCAGCGATTGCGGCGCACAGATGGTAGCCATCGACGTAAACACCACCACTCTTGATTTTCGATGGATACACGTTATACACACGACGGCTCGTGAATCCGCCTACCTTATCGCCGATCTGGTCAACAGAGTCATCAGCCGTTGGCGTCCTCCACACTTCAACCTTAGATGGAGTCCCGATAACTGGACTTGGTGCCTCGGTCAAAAGTACACGAGATTCACTCAGTACCTCATCGACGGTGTAGGTGTCGTAGGTCGTATTTCCGTAGTTATCATTTCCGTAGTTCAGCCGGACAAGATCCCCAGCTCGAACACCTTTAGTGATGAAGCCTACGTCTGCGCTGCTGTCTAGATCCAGGTAGCCACTCGAATCCGTGGTTGCAAGTACGGCCGAGCTGTCGGAATTTGTCTTGATGAGTGGCTGTGGGTTCTCTTCTTCCGAGCAGAGGAACGCGACTCGCCACAGTCCGATTTCTGGTGTAGATGTGGACTGCACGTGAGCTACTACAAGATCCTGAATAGCTTTATTGAATGTCAGTGGTACGAAAGTATAGACATCATCTCGGCTTTCAGCCAGACCAAGTACAAACGTGTAACCAGCCACGTCGTTCGTTGGCACCGCCATCATTCTGATTCCAGTTGATGGTGCAGTCGACAAACCTGAGTTCGCCAAGGCTTTAGTTGCGGCATACACAAGAGGATTATCTGGGTCAATTTGCGTGTCAAACAGCGTAGTCAAATCACTCAGAGACGTGACCTCATAAATTCTGTTGGCCCGATCTGTAATTAGCTCTCGCCAGTGAACGTAGATGTCTCCGCCCATGATTGGAAGGGCTTCTGTACCATCTAACCAACTCGAGTCAAACTCACGCATACCGGGATCGAACGTAATCGTTGTTGCGTTCTGAGACCAATTCGTCAGCGCTAAGGTAAAGATCTCAGCGGGCAACTCCAGGTTTTTACGAATGTTCAGAGTTACCGACAAGTCACGAACGTTCGATGCGGACGTTGTGACCATTACATCCGGCAGAGATTTATTCAGTACGATCGTACGCACTGGACCGTCAGCCACAGCTGTAACAGGGATGTAATACTGATCGCCCGCACACAGTACAGACTGCGCCCAGGTTACAGTAACACCGTGGTTTCCGACAGTAAATGCACCCGAGGCTACCGTTCTAGGAGGACTTCCGTCTACCCCCGTAGAAGTTGTGACCTGAATAATCGGACGATCATCCACCGAACCTGCGCCAATGGTTCCGCCACGAGTAACCGTGAGAATATACGTAGTATCCGATGGGCCTGTAGTGTAGGTACCTGCAGACGTAGCTACGGGCTTAGTAAATGCCTGAGTTACGGTAACCGTCCACTTTGCTCCAGCGGGGATCTCGGTAGTGGATGGAGATGGGTTAAACCTGAACAGCAACCCGTTTGCCCCAAGCGGCATAGTGCTTGTATAGTTAGTTGTGGTTGGTTTGTAACCGAGTACGCTGTCCTTACCAGACGCAGACGTAATATTTACGATCATGGTCGACGGGTCATATCCCGTCGAGCCGCGAATAACCTCAATTGTGTAGGTTTCGCTCAACACACCGACCTTGACACCGCTATACGTTCCAGTGACTAGGATAGGAATAGAGCCAACTACGGTAGTCGGCGTAGGTCCTGCCGACAACGTAGTAGCTTTATTTCCAGATGCCGGAGCTGCCGCACCGACTGTAGCATCCACCTGATCAGCTTCTAGGCCAATGATTACGCCACCTGCGTCATACCGTACACTGTCCAGCACGATGCTGACCTTAGCGTAATCACCAACTTTTACATCTCTACCTTCTAGGGCAGAGTCGAGCGGATAGTCTGTCTTATCAACTAGATTGCGCTCATTGAACCTGATCTTATTCTTTGATCCAATTGGTGTGCTAATGACTGCGTTGCCAAGAGACGCGTTGAATGAACCGTTGATTGACGCGGATTGTGCACTTGAAGCATCGTTGAAATACTCAAGAAGCGCGTTTTCCAAATACACCTTTGTGTAGCTTAAATCAACCGACGCGCCTGCCTGCCTTCCAAGGTCTGACAACCAGTTGAACGAATTACCCAACAGGGGGTCATAGGCCCCGGCTAACGCTTTTTCTGATGCGACGTTATAGCGGTGAAGGCGAAATTCTGGGCCGAACAGAAATGCGCGAAGAGGTTGAGTCAACTCGGTTGGAGTTGCAGTAAATTGCTGAAAAACTTGCACTTGTGGGAGTACAACTGAAGCCATTAGGTATTCTCCGCATTATTCGACGTCAACGATATAGCCTTAAGTACAGGTGACTCTTCATATATTACCGTCTCTCGATAATAAGTGTATGTTACTGTGATAGGTATTACCCAATTATCTTTATCACCAGATTCTTTTAATTTTTTCATACGCTCAAGTGAGTTTATCTCGAACGTACTCAACGTCAGATCTTTCCTGATCACTTGTTTAAAGTCTAGCAGATAGAACCAGACCTGTGTTGCAAGCTCTTCACACATCCCAGCTTCTCCAGCGATCACATAAAAAATGTGACCTCCGTCAATTTGAAGTATCTGCTGATTATTTCCCAGCGTTGCGTTGATATTTGGATCGTGTCCATTACCGAGCAAGTTACTTGGTGTCTGGTACCTGTCTCCAATTGATAGTTTCTTACCTAGTGCAAACTGATTTCGAGCCACAAGAATTGCTGGAATTTTTCCAGCGATAGCTTCGTTGTATTTAGAGATAGATTCAATTCGAATTCCAGTATTAGCTGTTTGTTTAGTCTGATCTATTTCTAAGTATCCGTATTTACTCTTACGAAGCGCTGGTGACATCATGCTTGTCTCTGGGTTTAAAAACAGAGCGCGCATGAGCTGCACAAAATACCCAGTCAAAAGTATCGGTGACAAGCCAACAGACCCAAGAATGCTGTCACGCTCTAAATGGAGCGCTGGTTTAGTACTCATTAAGCAGGCTCCACAATCATCCAAGCAATCACGGACGTATCGGTGTTATCTTCCGAGGTGATAGTGAATGATGTTCCGGCGCTTCGTCCGGTGACTCCGATAGATTTCGGAACAGATACTGTACCCAAAGATTGAATGGTTAAGAATATTCGACTATTCGAAGTTACCTTTGTAGTGCTCACTGTAGCGGTTCCTGCACTCAAGGTAGCGGTACCCATTGTCGCATTACTGCCTTCTTTAATGAGCAGACCATTGCCTGCGGTACCCAGATACAATGAGCCATTTGCAATATTGACGTTACCAGCCTCAACCTCAACGGCCCATGCGGTTGTGATCGTTGCGTTTGATCCTGCTACTGGCGCGCCAGTGACGGAAAACGTTACAGCCTTAGTTACCGTGCTGGCTGATGCAAAGGCGATTGTAGGCGGTGTTATTCGGAACGCCCGTTCCGTGGTAATTGTTCCGGCGCTCCATGTCTGTGTATTTGCCCCAAGATTAAAGTCTGCGAAAATAACCTCAGTCGACGCTGTACGTCCGCTCGTGGTGCGGGGCTGTACCTGCATCTTTCCGTCTTCATATATCTCGAAGTGTGAGGTGTCTGCTGCGGTCCAGCGACACACGATCGCTCTACTGCCAATCTGCCTCCACGCGTTTGATGCGGACGGCCCGTTGCCGTTGGTGACTACCATTACGTTGCCGGTCACTCCGCTATAACCCGTGACGACTACAAAGTACACGTCGCTACTCGGAGCGCCAAGAGTAACGGTAAAGAACAGATTTCCGGCCAGCAACTCGGATGTATTGCTGCTCGACATGCGCCAATAACCGCGTTCCGTATTAGTGCTGTCAACCACTCTAAGGTACTGATGCGGTGTGCCAGTCTGATACCCCTTGAGTATCAGCATCGGCTGAGCAGTAGTCACGCCCAACAGTTGAAGCGTGCCATTCGAGGCATTGTAGGTGAAATTGTCGGTCGATCCGATGGCGCTGCTGGACGACGCATAAAAGACACGGTTCGCCGTGAATGAACTCAAACCAGTACCACCGTACCCGGTACCGATAAGCGTGCCCTGCCACGTCCCTGTACCGATGGTGCCGACAGTCGTGATATTGGCAGTTCCGGTCCATGTAGAGAGTGCGGTATTCTCTACGTTACCGAGACCAAGGGTAGTTCTCTGTGCTGTCGCATCAGCGTCATCTACCAAATTCCTACCAGCCGAAGTAAAGTCTGCAAGAGCAGCAGTTCCGGATCCAGTGAAATATGGTAGTTTATCCGCAGCCGAAGTCAATCCGGCGATTGCCGCCAATTCGGCATCGTAAGCCTGAACCTGAGAGCCAATGGCGACACCGAGGTTAGACCGTGCTGTTGCAGTGTTCGTTAAATCGGATAAGTTATTTGAAGCCTGCAGAACTACAGCGAAAGAGCCGGTTCCGCCCGTACTGAATAATAGTGTTGAGTTATTTGACGCCGGTGCAGCGTTAGGGAGAGTGAGCGTGTAGTTTGTTCCGGCGTTGGCCCGCTGGATATTAACGTAATTAGTGCCATTGCTGGCCAATACGGAAAATACGCCACATTGAACCCATGAAGTGGGAGATCCGAATATGCCAACCCCGACTCCGAGACCCATTCCACCATCACCAGAGAAAGTGAAATATGATGTTAGATCATCACTGCTTCGAATCTGAAATACTATGTCCTCTATTTGCTGTGATCGTAGTACCAAAGCGGTCTCGCCGACTGCCCCAGTAACTATGTTTCTAGTGGAGGTGCTCGGATTGGTAACTACATACTGTGTGTGCGGGTCACCGGAGGTTAAACCATTCAAGGAGCTATGCTCAAGATACGGTACAAACGCTATCTGTCCAGCATTATTAACTGTCCAGATATACCCAGAACCAGCGGCTGGGTTGTTGGGTAGCGATAGAACATAGCTTGTACCATTCGCCGCCCTGCCTAAGGTAGTTGCTGCGGTTCCGTTGATTAGCGTCAATCCAGCGTTTTGATCAATGCTAATACCAGCCCCATTAGTAACAGCTATACCACCTTCAGCGTCAATTTCTACGGTTACGTTATTTCCCTCTCTAACTCTAATCGCCGTGTCAGTGGAATCATCTAATCTGATATCTAGGCCCATAGAGCCAACAGGAACAGTAATCAGATTTCGAGAAGAAGTTGTCGGAGAGGTAATTACGTACTGACTGTGGTCATCGTCTGAGAGTCCATTAAGAGATCCATGGTCGGCAGTCCCGCCACCCGACCCAGCAGGGCCGGTTGGTCCTGTGGGTCCCTGTGGTCCGGTTGGGCCAGCGGGTCCCACCGGTCCCTGCGGGCCGGGTGGTCCTTGTGTCGCCGCTCCTGCGAGATATGACCAATAGCTGCGCCACTGCGAGCCATTTGGCGGCATCTTGTCAGTACTCGAGGTGTGGTTTAGTTTGCAGACGTAAACTACACCATTGATACTGATTAGGTCATTTATCTGATACAGCTTGGCCACAAATATCTCCGTCAGAAGACTACGATACGTTCTCCGCCTACGAGCAGCTGTCCGAAAATAGCCCAACTGTCGAACGAAATTGCACTTGTATACGCGGTACCGGACGAGTACTCCGGTAGATTGAACACTGCGTAGTTATTGTCAAATAAAATATCAGTAATCATGATTGATATACCACTGCACGAACTGGAATAGAGTTTGGCAGACTAGTGGCTGTGTATCTTATGTAGTTTCCGATAGTGTCAGCACTTGAACTCCAGGAGTTCCAGTTAGTTCCGTCTGTCGAGTACTGCCAAGTGCCGTTTGCCGATCCGGCTACTGTGTCTGTCAGTACGGTTGTTCCATTATCCGCGTTCGTAATCTTTATAGTTAGATCAGGAATCGTGCCTCCCCACGTGGCTACCTGTCTCCATGCAAATATTCTTGAACTTACGTTAGATTTTGATACTGATGGATTATACCTAGAGTCAGTATTGTTATCTTCGTAGATAACACCTATGTTGTATACCCGCGCAGGTAGGCAGGTTAGCGAGATAGTTCTAAACTCAATCATAAACTGAATCGAGCTACCTGGGCTGGCACCACTTAAATCACCAGAGTCGTCAATAAGAAGCCATGACCCGGAATTATCGTTGATTCCAGAGGTTCTATAGTAAACACGCAAAGGATCTCCGGTTATACCTAGTGCGCTGTTGCCGTAAAAATCTCTATAGTTGCAGAACAGTCGATATAGTTTACTTGCGTTTGGAGTACTAAGTTCTGGTGTAATGATTCTTTGGTTTGTCGTAGCTGCGTAATCCCAGTCAGCGCCGCAAGCCACTGCATACAACATATTTGTCTGTGCTGTGGTGCCGTTTTTACACAGATAGAATACCCCAGCCTCTGACCACACCGAAAAGGCTGTCACACCGATCGAAGGGTGCGCGACAGAGTTAGAGTCTGCCGTGGATTGGTCAATTTGCTTTGTATCGACCAGAAAAATCCTATCCACTGCCGATGATACCGCATTATATTTAGTAATGTAGCTACGAACACCAGCAGCGCCCGAGCTCATAATGATAAAGCTGTCGATACTATCAGCGTAATCTACAGATTGGAGGGCACCCGTAGCGGCAAAAGTATTGGTTCCTCCTGGAGGAATTTCTACCATATTATCTGTTAGAAACGTAGTTGAGCCGTTCGTAATGCCGCTTTCAGCGCACCTATAGATACGAGTACTTGTGGTAAAGTAGAAACTCTTTACACCACTACCGGGACCGTGAGACGCTGTAATAATCCTACCGTTATTTGTCTGGGTGGCAGTACCAGTAAGCGTACCCGATGTACCGGTGGCAAAGGTGAATGCGGAAGTACTCTTCCCGCCCGACAATCCAGACAATGCAGCACGGAGATCATACTTAAAGATTTTTGCAGTAGTTGTTCCGTCTAGTACCCAGCAGAAATGCGATGTCGTGCTTGACGTCGAGTCGATCCCAATACCAGCCGCTACAGTGTTTGTGACGGTTGCAGCGTCAGCCAGCCAATATATACCTCTAACGTTATCCGTTGCTGCAGCTTCGTTTATGTTTGTACCGATGGCAGCGAACAAACTGTAGTTGATGCCTTTCAACAGGAACAGCCCACCGTTTGTGGCGGTGGCGTTTGTGATCGCTGCGGCAAATCGTAGCTCCTCGATTACGTACGAAGTGCCAGCAGAGATGGTCCCTGCAGTTGCAGCCAAGGTAATAGAGGTGTCCGAACCAATGGCTGAAATCTCGTACCATGTACTGATTTGTGTCGGGTCAGTAGATCCGAATCCAATTCTAGCGCCAACTGCAAGTCTGTTCGTAGACCACCCAGTGCCGGAACCTGTCACAGCCGTACCAGAAACAGCCACTGTTCCAGTAGAGAACGCCGTATACAATGCACGAAATCCACGGATAGTTTTGTTTCCGGTGATCGCCGAGAAGTTCATCGTGATGAAACCGCGCCACGAAAACGTACTCGTCGGAATGTCATACTCATACATCACGATACGACGAGTCAATGCGGCGGCGCTGTTCTCTGCCAGAAATACCCAGTGTTTAGTGGAGGACCAAGGAATCACGTGGGGATAGGCACAGGCGATAGCAGTGGATTGCTCCATTGGCCTAGCCAGTGCGGTAGGCATGGGACCAGCGAACTTGTCAAGCTCGGTTGCTCCGGTACGCTGCTGCATGAGAGTACCAAGTAGCGTCTTAGTCTTATCGTAAGACGAAATAGCTTGAGTTGTTCCTCGGAATCTGTGTTCAACAGCAGTTCTCATGTCTTACGTATCCTTAAAAATACCCATAACTTTGTTACCGTGCTAGCAGAGTCTACAACAAATTCTAACATATCGCCACTAGCTACTGTTGACCAAGTTGACAGCGAATTATTTTGATTTTTGCTTTGGCTAGACAGTGTTGGTTTTTCTGATCCAGCGATCGAACTTGTAGTGGGGTAGTTTGCATAGGTTGCACGCTTCACATCTACAACAGCTGATCCGCTTTGGTCCGCAATTACTGTCCAACCAATAATTGTGCCACTATACTCCATCTGTCGAATGCCTTTTATTCCAGTAGTAATAACTGCTTCACCGCCATCAACTGCAAATCCAATCGTATCCTCGATCTGTGCCTTAATGTAGGAGTTGCCTCCGTCAATAACTACCGTACTATTGTCTACTTTTACCGCTGCAGTTATTGTATTTGCTCCATCGTTGTACGTGAAGTCAATGCTGGTTGAGTTAGTAAGCGCGCCACCAACGGAATCCTGCGCAGCCTCTGTGAAGTCGGAGATATCTGTAGAGGCATGCGTATGTGACGGCAGCTCTCCCGCAGAAATTGTGCCGACAGTAAAGTTACCACCAACTGAAGTCTGCTTAACAAATTGCCCTGTTCCACCAGTTGCGGAGAGGTTCGCTCCAGTACCACCTTTGCTGACTCCTATGTTGGTGGCGTTCCATGTGCCTGTCGCGATGGTACCTAGTGTAGTGATGCTGGAGGATCCAGCCCAAGTAGACAAGGCAGTATTCTCTACATTTCCAAGACCAAGATTTGTTCTAGCGGTGGTTGCGTTATTAAGATCACTAAGGTTATTTGCGGCTTGCAGCACCACAACAAACGAACCAGTGCCTCCGGTAGTGAATAGCAACGCTGAGTTATTCGTAGCAGGTGCGGCGTTCGGTAGCGTAAGTGTGTAGTTTGTTCCAGCATCTGCCCTTTGTATATTTGTGTAGTTGGTAGCATTGAGTGCCAACACAGACAATACACCGTATTGAACCCACGCACCAGGAGCTCCGAATATGCCAACCCCTGGCCCCAGGGTTAGTCCCCCGTCACCAGAAAAAGCCAAGTACGTATTGAGGTCATCACTGCTTCGAATCTGGAAAACAGTATCCTCAACCTGAACTGCTCTTAGGACTAAAGCGATCTCGTTGACTGCCCCGGTAATTATGTTTCTAGTCGAATTAGCTGGTGTCTTAGAGATATATTGCGTATGGTCGTCGCCTGAAGTTAACCCAGACAGACCACTGTGCGCTGTAACTATTCCGGTAACGTTTATCGTCGTTCCGGACATGGATAGATTGGATCCGAGCGTAATTGCTGCAAGATCCCCAGAAGCTCCTCGTCCTAGTAACTGAGAGCTTCCAACGCTAATTTCTCCGTACACCCCGGAGCTTCCAGCGGCGCGTCCAAGAACAACGTTACCTGTGGAGGCGTTCTGAATTTTAGCGTAAGTTATTGTTCCGGTATCTATGGTCCATACTGATCCACTGGAGCTTACTGTAATATCGCCTTTATCGCCATCGGCAATAGTAGTTGATGGAATGTCGTACCAACCTTTTGTACCACTTCCGTTTGTACCGTAAAGTTTACTATTTCCTGGGCTCGCGCTGTCGCCAGTTAGCCGGAGTCCGCTTACGTCGGACGTAATCGACATTTGTGTACGAACGTCTCCGGTTATTTGTTGTCCGGATAATGTAAAGTCGATGGTGTTAGAGTCCAGCGCCGACGCTGCAACGTGTAGTCTGCTGTCATTTCCTTCACACACAGTGCCAGCTGAAGTTCCAAACGATACACTTAACGTTCGATTTGCAGATAAGTCACCACCGCCGGATAACCCTGTACCTGCAGTAATTGTTCGCGTGTTTGCTACAGCGTCCGTAATTCCGTAGCCACTAAGCGTAGTGGGTGTGCTTGTTATGTCGGTCCAGGTATGCGTATGCGATGTCTGGGCGACGCCTGTGATGGCGATTGTTAAGGTATTTGCGTTGTCATTGTAGGTAAGCGACACGTTGCTACCAGAAACAAGTAAAGCCGCAACGCGATCATCTACTGACTCATTAAAGTCTGTAACTAATGAAGCTACCAGAGTAGTCCATTGAGTGTTGTAATTTGTGTTGTCTATTTTTGTAAGAAATTGTCCGGTAGTTCCGCCAGATGCAACCCCGGGACCAGCCGGGCCAGTAGCTCCAGTATCTCCCTGTGGTCCAGTTGGACCTTGTGGTCCAGTTGCTCCAGCTGGTCCCTGTGGTCCCTGTGGCCCAGTATCTCCCTGTGGTCCGGTTGGACCTTGGGGTCCGGTTGGACCTTGCGGGCCAGTTTGTCCAGTTGGACCTTGCGGGCCAGTTTGTCCAGTTGGACCTTGCGGGCCAGTAGAGCCGCCTGCAGCAAACAGCTCCCAGTAAGTTTGCCAATTTGCTCCAGTGCCAGGTCTGTTAGATGTAGAAGAAACATGTGCCAACTTACAGATATAAGTTGACCCGTCAACATGAACTAATTCATTGACTTTATAGTTTATCACTGCCAATTACCTGTCCAGTTGATACCGGGTGTGTCAGGATAAGTGCTTGGAGTAGGATTCTCTGATAGGTTTGTTCCTGGAGTTTCGGCCACCTCGTCTAGTTTATAGATTATGTGTGTAAATGGTAATTCAGACATTACGATACTATACGTAACTGGTAAATGGCGTACTTTTGATTTAACCGTACATGAATCAATGCGATAGCGTCTTCCGCTTGTACAGTCCAACCAAATGTCGTTACTTCTAGGAAAAGGGTAGGCCAGCCCGTTAGCTTGCACGACAAGAATATCCGAGGTCCCTTTTGCCCCGTCTACATCTTGATCTATTTTTTCAGTTTCTCCGGCAACAAATTCTAGCCAGTAAACAAATGGAGTATAGAACCCACCAGAAAATGCCGTGCCCATGCTTTCAACGGCGTTAGCATCAAGGACATCTCCGGTGTCTGGATCTATGATCGCAGCTGATCTAGAGATAGTCGGGGCCTCACCCCAGTTCTTACGTTTATACAGCAACCCTTTACTGCCAACAAATTTACGAAGACGCAGACACTCCTGTCTCTGCATTTCTCGAATCTTGAGTCTGTCAGTTCGATCAGGACTTCCCCACGCAGGCTCTACATAGCTTAAATACGTGTCGGTACCGTTAGTCACACGAAGTCGGTAGAAAATCTTCTCACTAATAGCCCAAGCGCGTTGTCCAGTATCGAACAACTCAATCTGGCTAAAGTCGTAGTTATTGATCGAGTTAACTATATTCCACTCGTCGTTTCCGCTTCTTGAGAACTCTAGAAATAAAGTGTAGGTGCCAGCAGGAAGAGACTTAATGAGCTCGGAGAATTCCCAAGATATCAGAGTTAGAGACGGGGATTTTGGGTATACGGATACTCTGGAGAATAACATCTATTACCATCCTGTTGTTCTTCCGCGCATTCCGCCAAATCCACCCATAGCGTTAAGCTCGACTTTCTTGTGCAGTACGAACTCACGATAGTCGTCCCAGTACTCCTTGCCTAGCTCGTGATAATACTTCCAGTT
>ERZ761597.16-NODE-16-length-92631-cov-25.024304_pt1 | contig 92631 bp, 120 predicted proteins | sample MGYA00433093_ERZ761597 | MGnify/ENA primary metagenome ERZ761597 (study PRJEB28899, sample SAMN03785557) | bioreactor sludge metagenome | biome: EBPR Sludge; feature: EBPR Bioreactor; material: 0.22µm filtered reactor supernatant | place: Saint Lucia: Queensland... | reverse complement strand
GGGCGGGAGCCGCGGCGGCCGGCGGCGGCGCGGCCGGGGCGGGAGCGGTGCGGGGTGGCTGTGCGGGCGGCGCCTGGCCGACGCCGGGCATGGTGGCGAATGGATTTCCGGACATGTCCTTGTGTTCCTGTTCTTCAGGTCGTGAGCGTCTTGATACCGTGGAGATTGTGATGCTGACTGAGGATGGCGCCGAGGTCGGCGCGCTCGATGATCGCGTCGATGTCCGACGCAAAACCGGCCTGCGACTTGACGTAGTGCATGCCGGCGAACGGTTGCGTGAACGTGATGAACCGCGGTGCGAGCTGCCCTGCCTTCATCGCGGCGTTCGTCGCCGCGATGTCGAGCTGACCCGTCGCGTCGACGATCGGCGATGGATCGATCCGGGTGCTGTGCCAAACGAAGTTGTGGCCGCCGATGAGTCGGTCTTCGACGCGCGGCGAGACCTTGATCTTCTCGCCCTCGACGTGCCGGTTGTCCTGCTCGCCGACCCAGTTGTCGGTGAGCGCCGCGGTCGAGAGCAAGATCATCCCGCGCGTCGCGGGCATGACGGCGAGGTTGAACCAACGCTCGAGCGCCATCATCACGTCGTCGGCGGCGGCGTTGTTCCAACCCATGTTCTTCGACTTCGACCCACGTCCCTCAGCGCGGGCCTGCTGCGCGAATCGGATGTACAGGTGCGACCAGCCGTCGAAGATCGCCAGCCTGTACGCACCGGTCTCGGCGAGATCCATCGCCCCATGAAAGTCGTCGAGGGTCTTGACCCCGACGTATTTCACCAGCGACTCGGGCTGCCCGAGCATGGGACCCATGCTCATCGTACCGCCCTCGACGTCGACGTAGAGGGCGGGGTGCAGGATGTTGTATCGCGTGCCGTCGAGCTCGCCGGTGGCGTTGAACGCCGACGTGCACGTGAACGTCTTACCGCTGCGGAAGCGGCCGACACACAGACCCTTCACTGACTCTCGAAAAAACTTCATCCCATTTCCTCCTGCTCGAGATCCTCGTCCTCGGTGCGACGGTCGTGCGGCGTCGTGCGGCGCAGCCTGCCGATCCGCACGAGGTCGTCGACGTATGACTCGGGGGTCATGTGCCCCGACAGAGTGCCGGTGCAGATTTCCTTGTACTCGCAGGGCCACGCCTGCGAGTGACACGGCGACGACGCGCGGGCTCGCAGGTTGCGGACCGGCCGACGTTGCTGCATCAGCCGATACGCGTCGAAGCACATGTCTCCCCAGACAGTCTCGAGAGCGTGGTCGCTGCGGCCGCACTGCACGACGTTGGTCGCGCGCGGCGCCTCGCGCTCGAGATACTCGAGATGCTCGAGGTAATCGTTCTCGCTGAATCCGTGACGGGCGATCGCCGCCCGGTACAGCTCGGGGGTCGTGAACAGCGCCTTGTTCTTCGACAGCCCCTTTTTCGACTGGAGTAGCTCGGGCTCCTGCGGGAGCTTGCCGCGAACCTCGAGGCGTAGCGCGCACTCGACGGGGATGCCGGCCTTGCGCGCGCCGGCGGTGTAGAGCATGAGCTGCGCGTCGTCCTGCCCGTCGGCGAGTGACCGCCCGAGCGCGAACGTGCGGCACTTGAAGTCGGCGACCGTGAGCCGCGCGTGTCCGGTGCCGCCGCGGTGCTGTGTGTCGTACACGAGCAGGTCGGTCTTCTGATACCAGCCCGCCCAGCCCTGATCGAGCGGCGGCGGCAGGGGCACGCGTAGCTCGAGCTGCACCGCAGCGACGCCATGGTGCCGGTACGGAACGAACCGCCCCGACGTGAACCCGAACTGAACGAGAGCCCGCCGCGAGAGCTCGAGCGCGACCTCGCCGGCGCTCTCGGTGTCACCCTTGTTCTGCGGCCAGGCGTGCCGCTTCGCGGCCTCGCGGATCGCGGCCTTCGCTGCCGCGTCAGCCTCGGGTCCGAGGCAGGTCTGACCCGCAGGATCGTCCGCCCAGAACGGCAGCCGCGCGGAGATCGCCTCGTCGAAGAGCACGCCCATGCGTCGCTCTTCGGGGTGTGCGGCGGGGCGGACGCCGAGGTCGTACCGACAGAAGCCGGCGAACCCGCAGTCGCGCTCGTACGAGAGGCGCGTCCACGACATGTACGGAAGGACAGACGAGGCAGGCAGCACGGTGAAAAACCCTCCATCGACGGCGCCGGCGTCGAGCGCTTCGACGCGACGCTGACGCTTGCGCGCGAGCCCCCGTTGCACGAGCAGTTCGACGGGGTGCGAGATGACGATCGTCTCGATGACGAGATCGTCGACGCGACCGAAGCGAGCGGGCCTGTCTTCGGCCTGCTCTTGGTCGTCGTGATTCCACGGCGACGACACGATGATGAGCCGCGTCGCGCGACGCAGATCGAAGCCTTCGCGGCCGGCGGCGGTGAAGGCGATCCCCTGCGCATCGCCGTCGGCGAACGCCTGCGCGGCGCGGGTGCGGGCAGCGTCCGACTCGTCGCCGACGATGAAGACCCAGCCGGGGCGACCCGGAACCGGCGGGTCAGCATCGGGGTCGCCGCGCAGCGCCTCGATCGGTGCCAGGTGGTCGGAGTACACCGCGACGAGCTCGCCCTGTTCTTCGAGTTCGTCGAGCCGGCGCAGCAGCGCTGGGATCTTCGCCTTGGCGATCTCGACGCGGGCGCCGGAGATCTCGTCGAGCCGGCGCCCGATCTCCTGCGCGAGACCGGCGGCGACCTGGGGTTCGGTCTCGGGGTCGACATCGTCGACGCTGCGCCCGAAGGCAGCGGCGGCGGCGCGTGCGACACCGTCAAGGACCCGGCGCGCGGCGCCCTCCGCTTCGACCCGCAGGACCTTGTATCGCTTCGGCGGCATGTCCGGCAGAACCTCGCTGCGCAGGCGCCGAAGCGCGAAGCCAGCGAGCTGCGACACGGCGCCGCCCGGTACGTGCGCGGGCCAGAACCACGTGCGCCCGCCGTCGCCCGACCAGCCGCCGAAGTGCTTTCCGAACTTGAACACGTCGCCGAACGTGACCTTGTTCAGCCCCGCCCACGACAGCAGCACCCACAGGTCGATCGGCGACTGAGGCATCGGCGTCGCTGTCGACCACAGCGTCATGCCCCCGCCCTTGTGCACGAGCTCGCGGATCTGTTTCGATGCGCGTCCGCGCTGCGACGTGGCCGACTTGAACCTGTGCGCCTCGTCGAGATCGATCATGGCGCCGTCGGCGAGCAGTAGCCGCAGCCACGGCGCGCCCCTTGGGGAGCGCAGCGCGTCGACGAGGTTGTCGTGCGAGAGGACGAGGGTCCGATCTTCGGCCGGACCCGCCATCAGACGGGCGGCGGCGATCTCCGCCCCGGCGGCCGACTCGACGACGACAGCGCGCCGGTTGCCGAAGCGGAGCAGGTCACGACGCCAGTGTCGACGCAGACCAGCGGGGCAGGTGACGATTGCCGGTCGATGAGGCCGCAGCCCGGCCGCCGCTGCGAACTGGACGGTCTTCCCCGTGCCTTGCTGATCGAGCAGCAGCCGCGCCGGCGGGCGCGTGCTGTCGTTCAGCGCGGACAGGGTGAGCTCGACGCCGTCGAGCTGATAGGACCGAAGAGACATGCTGGATCAGGCAGGTGAGGGTGAAGTACCCCGCAGTCGAGATCGGCGAAGTCCGATGACGTAGCCCTCGCACATGCGCACGCGAAACAGGACGCCGCGCACGTGCGCGTCGACTTCGACGACCTGATGACCGAGGCGCCAGTCGAGGGCGTCGGGTTGGGCGGCGAGGACCGCTCGCTCGAGCTCGTCGTGCAGGCCCGTCGTGTCCGGCGGCCGACGCCGCGCGGCGACCCGTGCGGCGGTCGTCACCCCGCAGGTGCGGCGACGGTGACGCGCGAGGATGACGCAGGTGCCGAAGGTGAACCCGGACGACTCGCATGTCGCGGTCAGCTTCGGCGACCAGCCGCGGAGATCGTCTGCTGCCCGGCACGTCGACACGGCTTCGAAACTGTCGCCGCACCCGTCGGCACCGACGGTACTGCAGCTCTCGACGTCGGGGGCGTCGACCTTGTCTCGATGCAGCACGCGCACGAGCTGCAGGTGCGGGTGCAGATAGGCACGATGCTCGAACACCCCCGTACCGCGCCAGCGACGACGCGGTGCGAAGATCGACCGCGGCCTGTTGAACGGCAGGTCGATCCGCCGCACGAGCACACGGACCGCGCGCTCGAGATGATCTCGATAACAGGCGAGGCGCGGTCTGTATGGACCAGACTCGGCCATGGTCGCGCACTCGTCGAGCGCAGCGAGTCGCTGCTCGAGACCGTAGGTTTCACCCCCGTGTTCGGCGGCGTATCTCAGGCTGCTGAGGCAGCGTTGCGTCTGCGACACGAGCTCGATCGGGTCGGTCACGCAACGCAGGAACGCCTGCGCCTGCAAGGCGACAAGACCATCGGCGAGCTGTTGTTCGAGCGACATGGGAAGGGACCTGCGCTAACCGCCAGCGGGAGCGCTTGCGTGGCGTGCTGCTGTCGCAGCACCAGGAAGAACCTCAGTCAGCGCAGGGGAAACGATGGTAATCCGTCGGACGTATAGACGCAAGCCCGAAGCTCAGGCGACCGCGTCGGCGACGCGGCGATCGCTCACGCTCGACTCGTTCAGCGTCGCGCACCGCTGCGCGCACGGGTCGAAGATCATCACGACGCCGTCGTCGCTGCGACTCTGCGACGAGGTCACCCACCGGAGAGATCTCAGCGACGCACCGTCGTCGAGGGCGACGGCGTGCAGCCCCTCGACGTTCTCGTTCGCCGACCAGCGCGAGGCGATCCACCGCGCGAGCGACAGGCTGGTCTCGGCGCCGCTCGGGGTGCGCACGCGGGCGACGGGGATCCCGTCGACGAGGCGCGTCCGCACTTCCCACACGAGGACCACGTCGCCCTCGCGGAAGCTGCGGACCGTGGGGCGGACGGCGATCGCCTTGAAGACGCGCACAGGCAGGTCGCGGTACAGGGCGACGAAATAGTCGCCGAGCAGCCGCAGCACCGCGCGCGGCGGCGCTGCGACTTCCTGCGCAGCCGCGACGACGCGGTACACGGTCCGGTCGACTTCGGCTTCGGGGCGAGAACCTGTGCCTGTCTTCAGGGTCATGTCGGCCTCGGCGCGCACGCAGCGGCGAGCGCTGGATCGTTCCCCCAGCTATACCACCCCGGCCGCGGGGTGCGTGCGAAGATCTCCGCGCGCGGACCTGGCGACGTGCGGATGAAGTCGTCGAACGACGAGTCGGGTTTCTCGCTGTGTTCGCGGCGCGGCGCTTCGATCAGCGTCGACACAGGGTCCTCGGTCGGCGGCGCGATGGTGGCGGGACCGGCGACGCAGAACAGGATGTGCTCGGTCTGCCCGCGTGCGTACCGGCCGATCCCGATCTTGTCTTTCACCCATGTCCGAAGGGTCACAGGGCGAACGCCGAGCGCGTCGGCGACGGCGTACACGCTGCGGTCGGCGAGTCGGTTGTTCGTCACCCACAGCCCGACGTGCACCCCCGTCGCGCGCGCGGGTCGCCACAGCGGACACCGGATGATCGTCTCGATGATCTGCCACACCGGCATCAGCGGGTAGTGACGATCGGCGCCGCGCTTGATCTTGCCGCCCCCACGTTCAAGCCACGGGGGATCGATGACGATGGTCCCGAGCTCGGGAACCTCGGCGGGGTGCACGAGACGAGAGACCTCGCCATCCGAACGAGTGAGGATCGTCGTCGCCATCAGCTTGACCCCCGGCGCCCGCGCGAGGCGAGCAGCCCCGCGTCGAGAGCTGCCGCGACGTGCACGACCACCCACCACGGCGACAGGTGCAGCACCCACACGGTCGCCCACACGACGAACACGACGAGCGCCCGCAGCGGCAGCACGTCGCGCGGTGTGATCCACAGGTGCCCGGTGCCCGGTAGGAACAGGCTCAAGAGCCCGACGAGGAACGGGTGCGGCTGCGAGTCGTCGATGCGCATCACGACCCCCGGCGGGCGTGCAGACTGACGCGCATCGTGTTCGTCACCGCGGTCAGCAGCGACCCGCACACCAGCCACGCGAACACGTACGGCGGAGGCGCCACGTACCACAGGTGGCGCACGAGGGACACGACAGCGAGGCCGGCGGCGCCCGCGGCGAATCCGGCGATCGCGGCCGCCCCGTCCTCGCGGCGGAAGACGAACCCCGAGAACATGGCGGCGACGATCAGCCACGCAAACGCGAGCTGTCCGGTTCGATGATCGCCGATGTCGGCGGGGCTTGTCGTGAGGTCAAGAACGACAAACAGGAGCACGCCGATCACCATGGCGAGACCTTGCAGGATGAGGGCGCGGGCGAGGGTCATGGAGCCTTTCCGATCTTGAAAAGTCGATCGATGTCGTCGTGTGACAGCGCTTCGGGGATCTTCGGGTCTGCCTGAAGAGACAGACGATGAAACTCGGCCGCAGACCACGACCGCCAGCCGTCCGCGGTCCACAGCCACACGAACTCGACGCCGGCGGCGAGCATGCCGCGCGAGCAGCTCGCACACGAGGGCTCGGTCGAGCGAGTCGGGTCGCCCGTCTCGAGGGTGACCTTCACGTGCAGGATGTCGGTCGGGGGCCACCCCGACCGAAGGTACTGTCTCAGTGCTGCAGCCTCAGCGTGTTCGGCGGCGTGTGTGCAGATCGCCCGGCACAGGTCCCCCGCGCAGGCCATCGGCGGGGGCGGGGCGTTGTGGGCGACGTGCGGGTCGAGATCGAAGACCGACCACGCGGCGGCGCCCCGATGAGACTTCGAGCAAGGCGACGCACGCGCGGTCTCGACGGCGCCGAGAACCGCGACCAGCATCGTCAGCCGCAACGCATCCTCGTCGGCTGTCGGATCTTCAGGACCCGCGACACCGTCGGTCCCCAGCCGGCGCGCCAGCGGGGCGCCGGCTTGCGCACGCCGTCGCTGCGCCGACGAGACGAGCGGCGCGACGTCGAGGACCGGATGGTCAGCGTTCAGGACCGGGCGGATCATGGGTCAGCCCTTGTGCGGCTCGACGTCGACGGGGTCCGGCCCGAACACGGTCTGGCGCTTCTCAGGCTCGAGAAACGACGCCTGCGTCCACGCGGCGCACTCGGCCTCGGTGAGATCGACGACTTCGACGCGGTACGGCCCGAACGTCGTCGAGTCGATCGTCGCGGGGATCTGCGGCCCGCCTACGCGGTGGTACCTGCCGTCCGGGTGCACGACGACGGCGCGCCCGTTGCTGTCGCTGGCGACGCACCCGCGCGGCAGCACCGACACGTGCGTGAAGCGGCTTCCGACCACGGGCGGAGGCAGCGGGTCGCCCTCGGTGGGGATCGGCGTGGTCGCGCGGTCACCCATACCGAGCGAGAAGTCGAGGTCGTCGGGGTCGGTCGGAGGCAGGGGCGGCATGGCTGAGGACGCTAGGACCTTGCCGCGCAAGCGGCAAGGGTCGCGTCTCGTGTGTCTGCGCACACATTACGCGTTCAGACATGGCTTGTGTGCACAATCACTAGCCGAACAAGAGCAAAAGCGGTAGCTGCGCAGTCGCGTAATCTGCGCATACGCGCTAGCTTTCCTGTCTGTTCGAGCATGTTGACTGGGTCAAAATGAAATCGTTTACTAGCTACGCGTACTTTGGCGTCATCATCACGCATATTCGCTAGCGTGAGCCATAAAATAACAGCGTTTTTAGCCTGGGTCAAAACAGCGTATAAGCCAGATCTACAAATACATTCCAAATACGTTTGCGTTTTCGGGGTACGATTTCCTAAACAGCGTGCAGGAACGCTGTTCCGGCGCGGTCGCTTGTTCCGCAGTCCCTCCGGGACTGACGGACGGGGCTACGCTTCGCTCCGTCCCCGTCCTGTCCCGGCCAGAGGACGGGCGCTGCGTCAACAGCGCGACCCGCTGCGCCGTAAGATGTAGGGAAAGACGATACATGTGGGATTGACGGGCGGGCAGGCAGCCGCTAGGGTGCGGGGCAGCAACGGTGAGCGAGGTTACCCGGCTGAGGGCGCAGGTCACAGCCGGGCTTTTTCGCGCCGTGAGTCTGGTCATGTGAGTTCGCGCGAACGCTGAACGAACGTCGGCCCTTGCCGCGGTAGCGGCAGGCGCCTAGCGTCCCCAGCGGTGGCGAACACGGACGAGCGCGAGCAAGGACCCGACACCGGCCAGGCGCCGGCCGCGGACGACAGTGCCCGGCAGGACGCCGTCGGCGCCGGCAGCGACGGTGTCGCTGCGGCTGATGACGCCGGCGCGGCTGCGCAGCCGGCGACCGAACCCACCGGTGACGGTGGGGGGGATCTGCCCCCGCTGCCCCCGCCGTGGATTGGCGCTGACGCCCCGACCGAGGAGATGTCGAACCTCGAGGTCGCGCGCATCTACCTCGCCCGCGGGTGGATCCCGCTGCCGATCCGCAGCGAGTACGAGGCAGCCGAGTTCACGGAATGGAAGGTCCGGGCGCGCAAGGCAGAGTCGCCGGAGATCAGCGACGACGATCTCGAGCTGTTCCGGGCGAACACATACCGGCGATCGCTCAAGTCGACGTTCGTCTCATGGAGCGGTGGTCGGTGGATCGCCTCGCGCCCGACCGATGAACAGTTGCTCGACTGGTTCGAGCACAAGCCCGACCGCGGGATCTTCCTACTGACGGGGCCGGGCACCGGGCTGACGGTGCTCGACGTCGACACGTACAAGGGCGGCGCCCCCGAGCCCTGGTGTAGCCTCGCGTCGATCGTCGTGACGACGCCACGCGGCGGCGTGCAGTGCTATTTCGCCGAAGCCGAGGCACCGACGGATAACGACTGGCCGGCGCCCGGTCTCGACCGACGCGGCGCCGGCGGCGGCGTCGCAGCACCGGCAGGGCGAGCGACACCCGGTCGGGCGTTCACTCGATGGTCGCCGGTGCTGGTGCCGTGGCCGGCGACCGAGCTCGACGCCGTCGCTGCCGCGCAGCCGCCCGACAGCGCCGTCGCCCGCAAGCGCAAGGTGCCCGTCACCCCAGCGCACCCACCGGCGAGCAGCGCTCCGCTCGGGCCCCCACGACTGCGCCTGTCGTCGTCCGCGCTCACCCCCCTGTCGACCATGGCCCGCGTCCTTGCCGGCCCGGTGAAGGACGGCGAGCGCACCGCTGCCGCGAAAGAGATCGTCGGCATGCTGTGTCGAGCGCAGCCGGTGCCGGACGACGCGGCGGCGGTCCTGCTCGACATGCTCGAGCAGCACGCCACCGGCGCGCCGCCGGCGGCGCAGCGCGCCTTGCGAGCGGGCTGGGCGGCAACCCTGGCATCGCCGGTGACCCGCGCCGAAGAGCTCGTCGTGCTCGTCGTCGAGGCGTGGGCGACGCTTCGGTGTGACCCGCCATGGCAGCCGTCGGCGGGACCTGTCGCCGAGGTCGCGGCGTCGCTGTGGCGGACGGCGAGCGCGAACGAGAACGCGAAAGCGAAGATCGCCGCGCTCCCGCCGCCACCGCCCGCGCCGGCGCCGACGCCCGAAAACCCTGACCCGGACGATCCTCAGCTCGCGCAGTGGTGTCCCCGCGAGAGCGACCGGTACACGCACGTCAAGTATCGGCAGCGGCTCTCGCTCGGGCGCCTGTCGATCGCCAAGCTGCCCGGATGGACATGTCGTGATCACCATGACCTCGGGCACAGTCTCAGCGTGTGGGGTCACGGGCTCGGGCCGTGGCTGGACAAGGCGATCGGCGGGCTTCGCCCCGGACGGTTGATCGTCCTCGGCGCGCGCAAGGCGAAGGGCGGCAAGACCGCATTTCTTCATCAGCTCGTCGATGGTCTGGCGATGTTGTCGGTCGAGCGACTCGACCTCGCCGGGTCCTCGGCGCCGCTGCTGATGGTCGTGTGGCTGACCGAAATGGATCTCGACGACCTGCCGGAGCGAGGGATCGCCCGGTACCTCGGCGTCTCGCAAGGTCACTTTCAGGGCGACGACCCGCTGCAGACGGATGTCGATCTCGTCGACGCGTACTTCGGCAACCCGGCTGACAAGTATCGGCGTTCGCGCAAGTTCGTCCGCCTCGTCGAAGTCGGCGAGCTGCTGCGGGTCCTGTCCGATGGACCAGCCTTGCTCGAGTACGTCGAAGAACTGGTCAATGGCGCGCGCGACTTGCTCGCCGCCGAGACCGAGCGCCAGGTGTGGCCGGTGCTCGTCGTCGACCCCTATCAGCGACGCGCCGAGAACACCGAGGAGACCACCGCGGCCGAGACGGCGATCGCCAAGCTGCTCGACACGGTGACCGACAAACACGGGTGGATCTGCCTGGTCACTTCAGACACGACCAAGGCGAGCGCGACCGACACGCTCGACTCGAAGCTGCCGCCCGACATCGTTTGCGCGAGCGTCATGCGCGGGTCGTACGCGATGACGCACGTCGCCGACGTGACGATGGCGCTCGACGTCGAGACCGGCGGCGAGCACCAGGACGAACGGCGCGCGGCGATCTACGTCGGCGTCACACGCGGCGCGCCCGGTGCTGACCAGCCGATCCCCTTCCGCTACTGGCGCAGCCTCGGGCGGTTCGTCGCTGTCGACCCGACGCCGCCCACGCCGCCGAGCCCCCCACCGTCCGCGAACCCCCCCGACAGCGACAACCCCCCCGCGCCTGCCGTTCGACACAGGTTCAAGGCCGAGTCGGACAAACCGAAGCGCCGCCGCAAGGCAGGCAACCGCGGCGCACACCTTCGGAGTCGAGACCATGCCTGATTCGACCTTCGAGCAAGTGCACGAGCACCTGCGGACGGCCTTCTACGGGTCACCGACGGACACGCGTCTGCGTCTCGTCGTCGGCGTCGACGGTGGCATCGACGGCGCGATCGCGTGGAATCTCGCTGACGGCGAGGTCACCGTGTACGCCGCGGTTCTCGACCTGCCTGTGGTCGCCGACCCCGGCTCGGCGCGCGCCGGCCGACAGGCGCTCGACTTGATCGAGCTGTACCGCTGGCTGCACACCAGCGCGTCGGTCTTCCCGACCTCGATCGTCATCGAGCGGTTCATGCCGATCCCCGCCGGTGCGGCGGCGGCCATGCGGGACAAGTCGCCCGACAAGGTCGCCGAGAAGATCGCCGCCATGGAGGCGTCGAACGTGCGTCTCGCTGGCACCGTCGGCGAGCTGCGCGGGCTTGCGGCTGCTGTCGCGGTCAGCGCCCGCGCGCGCGTGCTGAGCTCGCCGACGCCGGCGCAGTGGCGCAAGGCGATCGGCCAGCCGCACGACGCGCCGAAAGACGTGTACCGGGCGACAGCCCTTCGACTGTTCGTCGCGCTCGCCGAGCGGCTACGCGGCAAGACTCACCACAACAGGGCCGAAGCCCTACTCATCAGCGAATACGGGAAGGGGGCAAAGTCGTGACCTCACCACGACCAGCATTCAAGGGGACCCGCGTCAGCGCGGGGACCACACAGGGCCAGATCACCGACCTGCTGCGCAAGCGCGGGCACAAGACGCAATGGACCGACGAGACGGGCCGCACGGTGTTGCGGTTCGTCTTCAAGGCGTACGGGCAGGAGATCGTTGCGCGCTTCGACATCGTGTACCCGCGCACGCCCCCGGCACCGAGGCGCGGCCGCCCGGTGCCGATCGACGTGCGCGGACAGCGAGAGATCGACCGGGTGTTCCGCTGCACCCTGGCATGGTTCAAGGGACAGTTCGCGGCGGTCGACGCCGGCCTGCGCACGCTCGCCGAGGTCTTCTCGCCGCTGATCGAACTGCCCGGCGGACACACGGTCGGGAGCGTGATCCCGCAGCTCGCGGCCGGCGGCAAGCTCGCCCTGCCGGCGCCCGAGTCGACGCCGGCGCCGGCGCAGTCGGCGACGAGGGCTCGCGCGTGACTCGCGGGTACATGCCGCCTGGCGTCGGCGCCGAGTCGGCGCGCAAGACGTTCTCACGGGTTCGAGTGCGCGTCACTCGGTCAACCGATCGGGCCTTCCTCGCCGAGCTACCCGACGGCCGCGAGATCTGGATCCCCGACTCGCAGGTCGATGGCGTCGTGCCAGGGCTGGGGACGAGCGCGGTCGTTCTCGTCGCCGACTGGCTTCTCGAGCGCGAGGGCGTCGACCCGCTTAGCGACGACAGCGACGACGCCGAAGACGAGGTCGTCGTGTTCCGCTGTCGGCCGCGGCAGCCGGCGCGCCGCGTGCTGCACGCGACGTTTGGTGACGGCGCGCTCGTCGAAGACAAGGGCGACCGCGTGGTCGTCGACTTCCCCGCGCCCCACGGGCGCAAGACCATGCTGAAAGCGAAGGTGCAGATCCAATGACCGCACAGAATGAATACCCCGTCGTCCGCGCGCTGACCTCACGCCCGATCAGCCCCGGCGCCGAGACCTGGATCGGCAAGCCGATCGCGTGCCTCGACCATGGGTACGTCGAGCTCGTCGATTACATGGGCACCGATCGAGACATCGTCCTCGCGGCCCGCACGACGACGGCGACCGAGGACAAGAGCACCGCGGACGACGATCGCAACCTGCTCCGGTACCTCGTGCGGCACAGGCACACGACCCCCGTCGAAATGGTCCGGGCGCGGTTCCGGCTGCAAATGCCGGTGTTCGTCGCGCGGCAGCTCATCCGTCACCGCATGTCGTCGACGAACGAGCACAGCCTGCGATACAGCGCGCCGATCGACGCGATGTACCTGCCGCAGCTCGAGCATGTCGCGCTGCAGTCGACGAGCAACAGACAGGGCCGCGGTGCCGTCCTCGCCGCCGACGCGGCGCAGCGCGTTGTCGACCTGATGAACGCGCACGACGCCGAGTGCATGCGCCTGTATCACGAGCTCGCCGACGACTTCGGCGTCGCCCGCGAGCTCGCGCGCAGCGTGCTGCCGATGAACCTGTATACGCGGTGGGTGTGGACCATCGACCTGCACAACCTGATGCACCTGCTCGGGCTGCGGCTCGACCCGCACGCACAGCTCGAGATCCGAGTCTTCGCGCAAGCGCTCGCGCAGATCGTCTCGGCGTGGGTGCCGCTCGCGTATGAGGCGTTCGTCGACTATCGACTCGAGGCACGCACGGGTCATCGTACGCGTCGAGCGGGTGTCGCCGCGATGCTGCGCCTGCCGGCGCTCGTCGCACACCGACTGGCGCCCGATCGAGGTCGCGCCGCCGCCGCGAGTGCAGGTGTTCGTCGTCGTCAGCGACGAATGGTCGAACATGCACGTCTGTCTGCTCGAGATCAGGTACGGCAATCTGCACGGTGATTTTCAGGACGGCGTACGACTCGCGCGGAGGACCGACCTGTGAACGACTATCGCCGCGATCAGATCCCGAGGCTCGGGCGACTGTCGTCGCTGCTGTTCGCCTTCGACGTGATCGGCTTCCTGCAGCTCGGCCGCCGGCTCGGGTTCGGCGAGGCTCATACGCTGGGCATGGCGTGGAATGAAGCCAAGCCACCTAAGCCGTGGCAGTTCTGGCTCGGGGGACAGGTCGTAACGGTCCTGTCGACGAGAGTCGACGCCGAAGCCCTGCTCAAGTCTGGGCGCGTGCGCATGTTCCGGCCCGAAGTCCTGGCGCCCGTACTCGGTCGGTTCTCGCCGCTGCTCGTCGAGGGGCCGGATCACGAGCGTGCGCGGAGGTCGATCCATCGGCACATGTCGATGTACATCGGGGGTTATCGGGGCGAAGCGGTCGAGAGGCGCTTCGACGACCTCGTGCGTGACACCCTGATCCTTGAAGCGATCCAGACGCGCGGGGCGAAGGTCAACATGACTGGCCCGCCGTCGTCACCCGTCGTCAGCATCGACGGCGAGGTCGAAGTGTGCCGCCCCCTGCGCGCCGCCGCGGTCACGGCGGTCGTCGGCGAGCTCTGTCGTGGGCGCCCCGAGCTCGTCGGTCGTGCTGCTGAGATCGCCGTCGAGCTCGCAGACGCGATCACCTGCGCCGCGTGTGTGGTGCCGGCGCTGCGTCTCGTGACGCCGCGGTGGCGCAAGGTGGCGCCCCTGCGCCGCCGGCTGCTCGCCGCGCTCGACCTCAGCGAAGCGTCGGCCGCCGAGCAAGATGCGGTCGTGAGTCTCATCGTCGGCGGGTCGGAGGGACCGGCCATGGTCGCCGCCCGCGCGCTGACGTACTCGTCGTGGCCGCGGTGGCGCGTTCGTCGTGGTGACCCGTACAGCCGGACACAGATCATCGCGCGTGCGCTCTCGCGGCCGACGTTGCCGCTGCTGCTGCGCGAGACGACGGCCCCGCTGATGGCGGCCGGCGTCGACTTCGAACCCGGCGACGCGATCGCCGTCGACAGCGAGCTCGTCGGGTTGCCGTTCGGGTACGGCGCGCACGCCTGTCCGGGCCGCAGCTTGACGCAGGCGTTCGCCGAGTCGGCGCTGCGCGTCGCCGAAGAACTGCACCTGTTCCGCGTCGGTGGCCGCGACGGTCGTCGTGGCTTGTTCTACGGCCCGACCAAGGTGGTCATGACCCGGACCCCTGCGTTCAACCCGCTCTAAGAGACATGTTCAAAGGACCACACAAGATCAGCGACTTCGAGGTCGTGTCGGTCGAAGAGACCTTCAACACGCTCGAAGACGCAGCGCGCGGGACGGATCCCAAGTTCTCGCACGCGGTCATGGTCGCGCTGCTGCGCTGGGGAGCGATGAAGTACAACGCCGACGGCATACTGCTCGAGTGCGCGAAGGCGTAGAGGAACGGAGCTATGACGATCAAGTCCATCAGGATCCCGACCACTGAGACCGTGCCCGCCGCGGTCGTTCGCCTCTGCCTCGACCTGCAGGCTATCGAACAGACGCACTCTGCCGTCGTTGCCCGCGTGCAGCAGGTACTCGGCGCGGGATGGCAGCAGCGGGTCGCCGCCATCTTGCAGCACGTCAGCGACGCCCCGCGCCCGGTCGTGCTCGTCGCTGCATGCGCCGCGGACGCCGAGCGGATGCAGTCGCGGGTGCGGCCCGTCAGCGATCCCCTCGCCGACATCGCCAGCGAGGTCGAGACGACGATCGATGCCTGGCTGAACGTCGACACCGACGACCAGCCGAACGCCGCGGATGACATCGATACGACCTCGTCAGCGTTCGCGGTCGAGCTGCACGCGCGCGTCGAGATCTTGCGCGCGCTCGCCGAGAGCTACCTGTCGCGGATGCGGGACTTGATCGAGCGCGGGTACCCGACCCCGCCGTCCGGCATGCGCAGGGTCGAAGCGTTCGCGTCGCTGATGATGCGGTGGACCGACGAGGTCAAGCGGCTCGACAAGGTCGGCGCGACCGCCCTGCTGCCGGTCGAGATCGGTCCGCTGCAGGCGTTGATCGACAGCACGACGCAGCAGCGCGACACCCTCGCCAGCGAGCTGCAGAAGGTCAGCGGCGAGCGCGACGCTATCGACCTCGTCGTGACCGAACAGCGTGAGGAGATCGAGCGACTGAGGGCGCAGATCGACGAGCTGCAGGCGGTCAAGCGTGACCCCTGTCGCACCTGCCGGAACGAACGCGAGCAGGCGCAGCGCGAGCTCGAGACGGCACAGGCGTCAGTGCGTGCGCGAGACGAGCACATGCGCGACCTGTGTCGCGCGCTGGGGGTCGACGATGAGTCGCTGCCTCTGAGCACGCTCGTCGATGTGGCGATCGACCGCGCGCGCAGCCTCGTCGACGTTCGAAGCCTGCCGCCCATTCCGCCGCGGCGCTGTGTGGCGTGGGGCGACGTGACCCCCGGCTCGGTCGTGTTGCACATGCCGAACCCGATGGCGCCGGTGCATCAGCATCGCGTGCTGATGCGATGGCCCGAACCCGACGAGCGTGGCGATGACGGTCTCGTCGTCGCCCGCGACGGCGGTACGCGTCGACCGCTGTGGTCGTGGGCGGCGGGTGCTCCCGGTGGGGACGGACGCACCGAGGTCGTCGTGCTGATGACTGGGCTTTCGCTCGAGCAGTGCAAGGGAGTCACGGCCTGGCCGCTCGAGACGCTCGCCGGCCTGATGCTGTCTCAAGAGGCAGCTTCGACGAGGACGCTCGCCACGGTTCGCAGCACCCTCGCCGGCCGCGACGCAGAGATCGAGCGCGCCCGCGACGCCCTGCTCAAGCTGCTGCAGGCGTCGCCCGCGACCGAGGCGCTGCCGCTGGTCAGCTACCCCAACGTCGGCGGGGACAGCCTCGTCGAACGCGTCGGCGTCCTGTTGCGCGCCGCGCAGGACAAGGCCGCGACCATCGGCACCGACATCGACACCGTTCTGCGGGGCTTCGCGCAAGCGGTGGGGATCTCGGTCGACGAGGGAATCAAGGGGCCGCGTCTTCTGAACACGGTCGCGTCGGCGCTGCGCAAGGTCCGGGGCAACGTCGACGCGCTCACCGCCGAGCTGCAGCAGGCTGCGGACGCCGCGGGGGTAAAGCGCGAGAACCTCGTACAGCGGATCCGCGAGCTCGTCGCGGTGGTCGCGGTCCTGCATGGGATCGACCCGGCGACGCTCGGGACCGCTGCGGCTGCCGCCCGGGTGCTGTCGCAGGCGCCGGCGGTGACCCGCTACGCCGCCGAAGCGCGACGTGCGTGGGAAGAGACCAGCGCCGCCGAAACCATGAACACGTGCCTGCTCGACGCTCTGGCGACGCTGGCCCACAGCGTCGGTCTCGACAAGGTCGCGGCGGCGCTCCGCCCCGGCGTCGACCCCGCTGTCATCGACACGCCGCTGACGGCGCTCATCGACCGCGTGGCACGTGTCGCCGAGCGGCCGGTGTCGGTCGTTCAGGCAACGGACGACCGCATCGTCGGGTGACCTATGCCACGCGCCGTTATCATCGCCGCCGACAACCGCACGATCCGGCTCGCCTCCGAGTCGGTGTCGGCGCTCGTGTTCGACCCGCTCATGGGGAAGCGATACCTCGGGGTCGCGTGGGATGCCCCCCGCGCCGAAGCGTTCGCCGAAGCCGTCGCGGCGTCGCTGCGCCCCTCGGTCGCGGCGCTGCGCCCCTCGGTCGCGGCGCTGCGCCCGGGGCACTGGGCGGCTGGCTGGGCGCACCCCTCGACGTCGCACTGGACCGCTCTCGGCGGGGCGCGAGCTGGCCTCGAGGTCGTGACCAAGATCGTGCACGCGAACGCCGAGGGGAAGGCACCGGCTGCGACGCTGTTCGCGCCAGGTCATGAGGAATGGATCCTGTTCCGAAAGCCAGGTCCGAACGTACCGCTCTCGCTGGCGCTGTGGTCGCAGGCGTGCGGCGACAAGCATCCGCGGACGCTGGTGCTGTCGGCGACGACGGGCATGGTCTTCGACGAGCTCGTCGGTCTGCGGAAGATCGGGCCGTGGTCGGGGCGCCGCAACGCGGGGAAGCACAAGCGCCAGGGCGTCGGGCTCGGTGCGATGGACACCGGCAAGTTCAGGCGCGGGGCCGAAGTCCCGGCGTCCTCGTTCTTCCCGAACAGCGACACGCTGCTGATGGTCGTCGCGCCGCGAGCGAGGCATTGCCACCGACAGCTCGGGCCCGATGGTCCTGAGACCGATCACGTCGCGCCGAAGTCGCCGACGCTGATGCTGCCGATCGTCGACCTCGTTATCGGCTGCGCGACGCCGGGTCCCGTTCTCGACTGCTACGCCGGCACCGGCGCCACCGGCGAGGCCGCGCTGTTGCTCGGGCACGACTTCATCGGCGTCGAGAATGACCCCGACGCCCTGCGCGACATGCGGACCCGCTTGCGCCCGTGGCTGGTGACGGGCCCATGGTGGCCACCGCACACGCTGCTGCCGCGCGAACTGATGTGCGGCGAACATGTCTGAAAGCACAGGTGAACCGTGAACAATCGACTGGCGAGACTTCACGGCTGCTCTCGACGGCAGACCCGGACAGATTGGCCGCGGATGCGGCGAAGGAGCGTAAGGACATGACCAACAAGACAGGCATACAGGCGAGTTTCAGGGCCCCGAAGGGTGGCGACTTGTGCGACCACGTCGACCCCAAGAACTTCATCGACGACGACCCCGTTGCGCAGGCTCTCGTGACCCATGACGACGCGAACCCCGCTCGGCGAGGTCGCGGCGATCTTGACCTTCGAGTACCCCTTCTCTGCAAGGAAGGTGGCGCCCCGACGCCGAAGCGGGGGCGACGATGAAGACGCTGCACCTGATGACGCAGGACGGGCAGGGCTACGGCAGCGCGCGGATGTGTTGCGAGAACTGCGGGCACATGCTCGTCGGCAGGCCCGCGCGCGACGAATCGCACTGCTACACCGAGAGCCGCAAGGTGTGGGCTGATCCTGCCGAAACGCTGCCTGTGGGGCTGCACGGCGAGCTGCGCCTGTGCGATGGCAGGACGAACACGACGCCGCGTCGTCGACCTCCGCCGCCGCCGCTGACGTTCGAGCGCCTGCGCAAGATGAACCTCGAGCGGCTGCCGCTCTTCCGCAACCCGCGCGGCGAGCCGGCGCATGCGCGCCCGGACGGCTTCGACTGGCTGCTGTCGCAGTGGTCGAACGCCACGCTGGGCGAGCTCGGCGAGGCTGCGAACCTGATCAAGAAAATCGAGCGCGGCGACACGACGCTCGAGGAAGCGAGGGACGCGCTCGCGGCTGAGCTCGCTGATGCGCAGACGTATCTCGACCTGCTCGCACACCGCGCGGGGATCGACCCCGCCGCGGCGACGGTCAAGAAATGGGACGAGGTCAGCGTTCGGGTCGGGTGTTCGTTGCGGCTGCTGCCGGACGAGACAGGCTGAGGGCGCCGCCGATGGACGCGTGCCTGATCTTGCCGGTCTCGTTCCGGCGTCGCGCCGAGACCGACGCCGAGCGACACGCGCGTCGCGGCGCGGAAGCCTTCGAGCGGACCGCGGAGATCGACGACCTCGCGCTCGAGCTCGGGGTCGAACGCGTCGACCTGCTGCGCCGGCTGGCGACCGACACACGCAAGGTCGTCGAGTTCAAGGCGCCCGCGCTGCGGCGCTTCCTCGCCTGGTGTCCGGGGGAGGCGCGTCTCGTGACCTGGGTCGACGGCGTGCGCCTGCCCGATGCGCACGTTCTCGACGTCGAGGGCTTCGTCGAGCAGGCCCGCGCCGTGCTGCGAACGGGCGCCCTCGACTTCACCAGGGCCCGCGCGTACGGCCCCACGACGGCGCTGTGCTACCGCGTGGGCGACGAGGCTGTCGTGCGCGTACCGAAGCGCGACGGCATGCGCAGGCAGCTCGACGGGCTGTTGCCGTGGGATGAGGCGCGACGGGCGTTCATCGGCGAACCGTCGCGCGTGTGGTCGGTGCTGCAGCGCGTGTTCGTCGGGCACAAGGGCGTCAGCCCGCAGCGCACGTTCGACATCACACCGTCGTGAACAGCTCGGCGGTGCCACCGACCAGCGCCGTGTTCGCCCCGCCCGCTGTGAGGACGAGACGCGCACCGGCGGGGATCGAGTTGCTGCCGGTGAAGACGAGCTCGTGTTTTGAGTTCGTAAGACCAGCCGCGAGGGCGATCGTCTTCGACACCGGCGCCGTCGCAGCGCCCTCGATCGTCAGCGTGAAGGTGAGGTCGCCGGTGGCGAGGTTGCCGTCGAGGATGAAATCCATCCGCACCCCGAACCCGCTCGTCGAGGGGTACGGCCAGACGAACCGGCGGACCTGCGCCGTCGCGCCGCGCAGGTCGTCGAAGCGGGTCATAAAGATCTTCTGTCCCGCGATCACGCGTGCTGTATTCGCCGTCGACTGCGCCGTCGCGGCGTTCGTCACAGCGGTGTTCGCTGTGGTCTGTGCTGTGGCTGCATTCGCCAGCGCCGTGGTCGCCTTCGCATCGGCGGCGGCAGCAGCGGCAGCCGCGTCGGCGGTGAGATCCTGTCCCCAGATCGGCATGCCTCACGGTCGCCGACTTCGGCGCCGACGTCGAGCCTGTCCGTCGACGAGCAGGCGCCCGAGCGCGGCCGCTGTACCGGTGCGCATCGCGGCCCTGACCGCCAGCGCGATCGCCCTGGCGCGGGTCTCGTGTCCGGGTCCCCAGGTCGCAGCCGACTGACACAGCCCGTCGCCCCGCAAGTCGACGCGCGAATACCCGGACCCCGAGGTCAGCCACAGGCCGGGCGCTTCGGGCTCGCCGAAGTTGCCGGCTGCGCGCGCGGCGAGCTCGACAAGCCAGCGGGCGAACGCTGGCGGTGTGCGTCGGCGGACCGCGGCTGAGGGCGCGAGCAGGTCGCCACGGCGCGACCTCGATGCGATCGCGTGCGTCGGTTGCCCGCCGTGGCGCGCGCTCGCCAGGGCTTCGGCGGGGTCGATCCCGACAAGGTACAGCAGCGTCGGCTTGCGGCAGGCGTGACCCCAGGCGACTTGATCGACGCGGATCGTCACCCCGCCCCACGCGTCCGGTTCAGCACCGGGGGCGGGCAGGTCGCAGGCTGACCAGAGACGAGAGCCGACAGGGTGTTCGAGTACACCGCCCCACCGTCGCACCTGCGCGACGGCCAGCGAGGCGAGGGACGCGTCTTGCAGGCGGCACAGCGCGCGCAGGTTCCCCCAGGGGCCACATGGGGGGTGCGCGACGACCGGGTGCGGGCCGGCATACCGGCGCGCGTCGCGTCGCTCGCCCCAAGGATCGACGCCGCCCAGCGTCGCGTACGGGCCATGTTCGTCGATGTACAGCGCGGCGACGCTGGGCGGTGGGGGTTCGCGCGGTAGTGGCTCGAAGAACATGTCTCTGCGTTCAGGTCACGACGCGATCGCGGTGATGACCACGTCGGGCGTGTACGCGATGTGCGTGAAGATGCCGGCCTTCGAGTTCTTGATCTGGACGAGCTTCGGGTTGCCGGTCTGATCGGCGAAGATCGAGGCCGACTCGCCCTCGTACTTCGCCGTGGCGGTGATGACGAGGACCTTCGGAGAGAGGGTGGTGACGAGGATCATTCCGTTCATGCGCGGCAGTGTAGCTCAGCCGGGCGCGTTCAGTTCTGCGGCCCGCGCCGTCGCCATGACGACGCGCTCGCGGATGCTCCCGAGCCCGTGGGTAGCCCAGACGGTTCGCCGCTCGAGGTCGTCGTACACGTTGCCGCGGCGAGTGACTCGATAGCGGGGCGACGTGATCGGCTTGTCGAGGTCACCCGGGGCGAGACCTAGAATCGGATCGCCGTGCGCCCGAAGGGTAGCGATGAAGTCGTCGAGGGGATTGTGCTGCGGGTCCTTCACGGTGCCTCGTCGATCGGTTCGAGATTCCAGGGGAACATGTGCGGGTCGAAGCCCGTCGGTGCGCGTCCGAACAGTATGTCTTTCGGGACACCTGTGGCCGAGCTGAGGATCTTGATGTGACGCGTGAGCAGGTCGACGATCTCGGAGGGGGTCATGTGTTCCCACGGTCGCAGGCACACGAGCGCGAGCATGCAGCGGGTCGCCGGCATGCGCGGCGGCTCGGCGTTGTCGGCCTGCACGAGACGCGGATCCCACGACATGCGGAAGGGGCGCCCCGCGATTTCGTTGCAGGTAATCTCGGGCTGGCCGCAGCGGGGGCAGCGTCCTTGATCGGGGTAGTCAGCGACGCACCATCGACATGTGGGGCGGGTCATGTGTCGTCCTGTTCTTGGTAGGTCAAGACGCTGTCGCGCCAAATCGGCTCGAGCCCGAGCTGTTCGAGCAGTCGACGGTTCGAGTTGCGGCGCACGCGTACGGCCGGATCGAACTCGAAGCGCATCACCAGGGCGTCGACGGGCTGCGGGTCTTCGAGCGGCTGCACGGTCCGCTGCATGTCGATCTCCGCGCGGACGAGGGCGTCGACGCCCATGCTCACGAGTTCGCCATACGCGATCTGTTCGGCGACTTCGCACATGGTGCGCAGCCTGTCGGATGCACTGAGACGTTCTGCCGCTTCGACGCCCTCGACGCCGGGGTGGAGCCTGTCGAGGGTGTGACCGTCGGTGCTGAGATACTCGCGTGCCGCGGCGATCGCCCTGTTCGCGGCGGCGATCTCGGGCAGGCGCTCGTGCGTCAGCGACCGGAGCGACTCGAGGGTGAGCGGGGCCCGACCGACGCCAAGACCGAGCGGGTCGACGTCGAGGCACATCGGCCGCGCGGTTCGGCGGGTCCGAACGTCGACCGTTTCGCGGTCGCCGCAGCGCCAGCATCGCGTGACGCCGTCGGGTTCTTCGGCGTAGAAGTCGGAACGACACCAGTTGCAGCGGCGCACCGCGGCGATCTTCGCTTCGGCGAGCTTGGCGAGGTTCAAGACCTCGGCGAGACGCCCCGTGTTCGAGAACCCGAAGTCGTCGCCGGCGGGCTGCATCAGGCGCAGCGACTCGCGCGAGCGTGCGAGCTGTTGCTGTGCGACTGATTCGAGATGATCTCTGACCCGTTGCGGCGCGTCGTCGGTGCCGAACCCGTAGCAGCGAGAGCATGTGCGATGACCGAGCTGTCGATGCACGCCGAAGTCGTCCGGCGAGAACAACACGGTCCCGAGCCCGTCGCAGACAGGACACGGGTCGGCTTGCCCGAGGGACAGGCGTTGTCTCTCGACCTCGCGGGCTGCGTCGGACGGCATGAACTCGAGGCTGATGTCGCTGGCGCGTCCGTCAGCTTCGATGCGCTGGCTGACGCTGGTGATCATCGGGCTGATGTCGCTGGCGCGGGGATCGAGCCTGGCTGCGAACTGTCGCTGTTGCGTTTCCGCTTCCTCGTGTGCGCGGTGACGTATTCGCTCGAGCTGCGACATCAGCGGTGCCAGGCCGCTGCGTGCCTGCCCGGGTTCGGGGTCGGTGGCTGGGTCGAAGGTGCTGATCTTCGGCAGACTCGGCGGCAGGTCGAAGATGATCTCGGCGTCGATGCCGGGAACTTCGGTCGGCACGAGGCGCCCGCGTCGACCGGGCGCGGGTTCGCCGATGTACGGGTCGTCAACGATCGCCGCGTCGATGCTGAACCCGGTGAGCTCGACGTCGCCGGCGCGCGCGACGACGTGGCTCGGGTCGTACGGGCCGGTAGACTTGCGCGCCCGGCTGGTCGGCGTCGAGGGCGACAGCTCGGGGAGGCAGAGACGACGACGCGCGGATTCGAGCGAGAGTCGGTTCACCGGGGGGAGGATAGCTGCCGCAGCCACGGTAAGCCACGCCCCGGATCGACTTCGACGCCGTCGTCGCCGGGCGCGGGTGGGGATCTGGACTGCGCGGTCTGCGTAAGCCGATCGGCAACCGTCCTCATTGGCGGGTCAGCAACCGGGTTGCGCGAGAACGAGCAGCCGGAGGAGATCTCCCCGCCGCAGACGAATCGACAAAACGTCGTTTATTTGGCGATCTGAGGGTTGCATCGTCTATACCCCGGGCGTATAGTCTTCATGTCGCCGCCGAGAGCGTCGACCGAAAGCCGCCATGCCGACCAAGCATCCCGATCTCAAGCTCCGCCCCTTCCAGCCTGGGGACTTCTGCATCCTGTCGGACCGCTTCGGCGAGCACGACCCCGTCGTCGCCCGCGTCAAGACCCTGCGCGGCCGCGGTCACAACCGAGAGCAAACCCTCGAGATCCTCGCCGCAGACGGGTCTGTCGCCCAGACGGTCGACTTCAAGGTCGCGTACTACGCGACCTGCCGCGAGGCGACCCTGACCGGCGAGGGCTCCAAGTTCACGCACGCCGTCAGCATCACGACCGCCCGCAAGTCGGTCGAGAGCTTCAAGTGCAACCGGATCACGGACCCGGATTACAGCCGCCTGCGCAAGCGGAACGACGTTTACGAGCGACTGCTGCGCCTCGTCCCCTACACCGCGATCTGAACCTCGAACGGCCCCGCGCGGGGCCTGTACCCGCGCGCCTCGAACCCGTCGCCGCTGGCGACCGAAAGCCGACCACCATGCAGTTCTTCACCGTCAACCCCCGCACCGGCGCCCGGCTGGCCACGCCCGTCGCCCTGTTCATGTCCGCCCTCGACGCGTTCGGGAACATCGACCGCTGCCGCGAGACGAGCACCCACGCCGTCATCGTGCACAACGTCGCTGTCGGGCAGATCGAGGCCGCTGCGCGGCTCCTGGGGGGTGCGTGATGTCGACCGTCCGCTACCGCTTCGAGGTCGCCAAGCTCGTCGCCGGTCTCGACCGGCAGGTCAAGCGCCGCGCCCGCGCGGCCGGCATCGTCGGTCATCGCGGCGGCTGGCTGACCCGTTGCGCGCTCGGGCACCTGCAGGGATGGACCGCGCTCCGCTACGCCGCCGCGAAGCGGATCGTGTTCGCCGAGCGCGCGGGCGCCCTGCCCCCGAACCTCGTCGAGATCCTCGACGGCCAGCGGGTCGGCACGCCCACGCTGTCGGCCGCGAACCCCGTCGAGCTCGCGGTCGGGCTGCTCTCGTCCGCGCCGGTGTCGTGGCGCGACCTGCCGCGCGACCCCGAGCTGCGCGACGACGTCGAGGTCGAAGACCTCGAGGGGCCCGAGTTCTTCGCGGTGCTGTGGCCGAATCCGGGTCGGGTCTCGCGCGAGCAGGTCAAGCGCTGGGCGTGCGACGACCTGGCGAACGAGGAGAAGCGCCGCCCGCGTCGCGGCTGGGCGTCGCTGGCTGGGCTGCAGGCCGCGGCGATCGTGCACCATTACGGGAACGTCACCCTCGCCATGACCGAGGGCGTGACCCTGCCCGAGTACACGCGCGGGGCCGCGCTCGAGGGCGTCGACTTCGAGCCCGCGTTCAGCGACGACGAGCAGCCCGCGGCCTGAATGGTGCGAGTTCGCCCGCGGGAGGAGATCTCCTCAGCCCACGGCCGGACGACGATTTCCGCAGAACGCTGTTTGTTTGGCGATCTGAGGCTTGCATCGTCTATACGCCGGGCGTATAGTTCTCGTGTCGCTGCTGACGCCGCGACGGAAAGCCGACCGACACCATGCTCGCCACCTTCGCCCCGCCCTCCGACCACGTCGCCACCTACGCGTTCAAGACCGAGCGCACCGCGCGAGTCGCCCGCGTGCTGTGGGCCCGCGACATCGTGGCCGAACTCTCCGCCGAGGGCGCGGCTGCCCGCGACATCGTCAACCCGTTCCGTCGCATCGAGCGGACGCGGGAGCTCGCGGAAGAGCTGCGCACCGCGAAGCGCGAACTGCTCTCGGCCGAAATCAGCCTGCTGCCCGGCGACCACACGTACCTGTAACCGAGCCCCGAGCTTCACCTGCTCAGAAGGACAGACCCGCCATGACCACCGAGATCACCGCCCTCGACACCCTCTGCGCCGACGCCCTCACCCGCCTGCCGGCGCACGACGAGCTCGTCGCCCTCGTCGCCCGCCTGCTGCCCGGCGCCGTCATCGAGTTCAGCGACGAGAACGCCAGCCGCGCCGGCGACTCGATCGCGCAGCGGAACATCGACGCGCAGGTGCCGGGCGGGCTGCGGCTGCTGCTCTCGGCCGACTGGCTGGATCGGCGCGAGAGCGACGGCAGCACGCGGTACGACACGCCGTTCGCCCCGCGGGGGTTCGTCGATGTGCGCGTGTACCTGCGCGACCCGGCGATCACCGCCGAGAACGACAAGCTGCGCCGCGCGGGCAAGCGCAAGGGTCTGCGCCGCGACGAGCTCAAGAGCATCATCGCCCGCGGGGCGACCGCGCAGGAAGCCCTCGACGAGCTGCTGCGTCTCGCCGCCGAGTGCGGCTGGCGCCTCGCCCCCAAGCCCGCCCCGCGCCTGGCGCTCGTCGCCATGGTCGCGTGACCGACTCCGCCCCGCGCTGTTGCTGGTGCGGGGCGCTTCACCCCGAGCTCGAACATGCTCAGAAGGACATGTCGTTATGACCCGTCGCAGACAAGCCTCGATGATGGATAACCTCGGGCACGAGATAGCGCGAGCCGACCGAAACGCGGTCGCGCTGATGGCAGCGGCCCGATCGTCTCTCGATCTGATCGAGGCCGCGATCATGGCCGACGAGCGCGGTCGGACGATCGGCGACCCGCGGTTCTTCGACGACGCAGATCGTGCGGCGATCGAATGGCGCACGGCAGCGCTGCAGCAGCTCGGGGTCCTGCGCGCGACGCTCGCCCCCAGCGAGAACGACACCACCCACTAGCGACGAGCGACCTGCTCAGAAGGACAGATCATGACGACCCGTTTCAGTGTCTACAACCTCGCGCCCGACCTCCGCACCATCGCCGGCGGCGGTCAACAGTACGGCGCCCGCGATCATCTCGAGGTCGCGTGGGCCTGCCGCGCGCTGCGCGAGCCGGGCGACCTGTACCTCGTGACCGACTCGACGCGGGTCGATCCGTGGTTCGGCCACGCCGCGCGGTACCGGCTGACCGAGCACGGTCCCGTCGAAATCGACGAGCGCGGCGAGCTGACGACTCCGCATCAGGTGCCGCTCCTGCTCGCGGCGTTCGAGCCCGGCGCGTGCGGTGTTGAAGCGTGCATCAGCGGCGACTGGTATCCGGCCCGGTACGTGAAGCATACCCGCACGCGGGTGCAGGTGGCGATCGGCAGCGCGGCGCCCCGGTTCTTCAAGCCGGGCCCCGACACGCTCCGGGTGCGCGCGGACCCGTGGGCGCACAAGGACGGGTCGTCGCACTCGGCCGCGGGCCCGCTCGGCTGCCTGCCCTGCTCGAACAAGCGGCGTGACGAGGGCGTGCGCGTAGACCCGCACCATGAGCTGGTCACGCCGCGCGTGCATCAGACTGCGACCACGGTCGTGCGGGGCAACTTCCCCGCCGACACCGACGAGCTGCGGCGCGAGCTCGCCGCGAGCCGCCATCCGCCGGTGACGGTCACGACCGACGAGCGCGGCAAGGTGACCGACTGGGGGTCGCGCGAGAGCAGCAGCGACGAACCCCCGCCCGACCTCCGGTTCGCCGACCCCGCGCTGCTGAAAAGGGTCCGCGCCACCGCGCCCGTCGGCAGCATCGCCGAGGCCGCGCGGATGCTCGTGCGAGGCGAGGCGACCACCGTCGAGCTCAAGCTGTCGGCCGGGGTCAAGGCGCTCGACATCCTCGCGCGCAGCCTCGGTCTCGACCGCGACAGCGCCAAGCTGTACGCGTTCGTCCTCGTCGCCGCGCGCCAGGTCTGCACCGAGATCGGCGACCCCGCCGCCGCGAACACGCTCGGCCAGGTGCTCGAGATCTACAGGTCGATCAAGACGCTCGACTAACCTGTCGGAAGGGACACATCATGGAAGCCTCGAACACCATCTATCTCGACCCCGACGCGCGCCTCATCGCCGAACAGCAGGTCAGCTCGCGCGATCACGCGAGCTATCAGCACGACCTGCTCGCTGGTCACGCCCGCTGGTCGGGCGCCGACCTCCGCGGCAAGGCGCAACAGTGGAGTGTGCGTTACAAGCTGTCGCGTCTCGCCCTCATCAGGAAGCTGCGCGCGGCCGGTCTCGCCGCCGAGGTCGTCAAGACCTCGCACGGAAAGATGATCCTCGTCGTGTCCTCGGAGGACGCGACCGTCGGAGTCGCCGGCGACGAGGTCGTCACCCTCGCGCACCCCAGCCTCGACACCGACACCGCCGTCACGGTCCCGCCCGCGCGCATCGCCGGCGGCGAGGTCGTGCGGCTTCGCTGCCGCCGTCGCGGCGAGAGGGGCTGACCATGTCGATCTGCAAAGAACACACCCTCGACGAGATCCATCGACAGCGGGGCGACCACGCCGGCGACGTGGTCGTGCGCTGGTGCCGGTGCTGAGGCCGCGAGGGTCGCGGCGCGAGAGCTTGCCGAACAGGCCCGCGAGCTCGAGTCGAAGGGCTGACCGAAAGGACACACGATGGCACTCGAAAAACTCGAAGGGGGGCTCATGAAGATCAGCAAGCGAGAGGCGCGAGCGATCCTTGCCGCTGCGCAGGCGCTCGAGCACGAGGCCGGCGACCGGTTCGTCGAGGCGACCGAGATCGGCAGCGACGATCGAGCCCGCATGCGCTACCTGAACAGGCGAGGGACCGAACTGCAACGGCTGGCGAAGCGACTGCGCGCCATCGTCCCCGAGGGGTGGGTGTGATCATGATTGGCGAGTTCGTCGTGCGGTGTGAGCCGCTGCAGGGTGTGCCCGTCGAGCTGATACGCGACGGTCGGTGTCGCGTCGGGGTACGCATCGGTGTCGCTGAGGTTTGGGTTCAGCGCGAGGGTTCGCGCTGGGCGTTGCTGTTCACCCTCGCCGACGCACGGTTCCCGGTGCGGACGCACGGGCTGCAGGCTCGCAAGACTGACGCCCTCGAGTTCGGCGAGGCTGTTCTGTGTTGCGTCGTCGCCGGCGCCGGGCGCGAGTCGATCGGACCGTGGGCGGTCACGCTGGTGAAGGCGCTGCGCGAACGGGGCGCCAGTGTGCCCGACCTGAACGATGTCGCGCTCGTTCACCAGCGCGCCGGCGCTGAGCTGCGCGCGTCCGCGCCGGAGATCTGCTCCGGCGAGATCTACCTGTCGACCCCCGGGCCGGGTCCGTGGGCTGACCTCGAGCGCCCGGACCGGCCGACGCCTGCGGGTCTCGATCGCGTCGTGCCTGCCGCTGCGCTGCGGGCCGCTGGCTTCCCCTGCTATGACGACCGGGCCCCGCTGGCGACCCTCGAGCCGCGCGAGTTCTACGGCCCGCCTGGAGCCCCCACGTGGTCGCAGCGGAACACCTGCTCGGGCGATGTCGCGCGCGAGCAAGGAGCTTGACGCCCGTATTCGTCGCGCGCATACTGGACCTGTCGCCGCTCGATGCGTCGACGGAAAGCCGCCATGACTGACAGCATCCTCACCCCCGAACAGCTCGCCGCGTTCCGCTCGTTCCTCGCCACCCTCGACGGGCTGCAGGTTTCGGCGCTGATGGACACCCTCGGCTCGCGCGTCGAGGGCGACCGCGAAGCCGCCGAGATCGTCGGCGAGGACATCACCGACGAGACGATGTTCATCGACAGCATCTACACCGCGACGGTCGACGCGATCGCCAGCGTGGGGGAGGGCTGATCCATGCGCGCCGAGTACCGCTCCGCCCTGGCGACCGTCGTCAACCTGCTGCAGCGCGCGGGCTTTCAGGCTGCGATCCCCACCGGCCGCGCGAAGCGCCGCGGCTTCAAGGCCCGGTTCCTGTTCGGCGGGGTCGTGCCCGCCGTGTACCTGTTCAGCGATCACTGCGACGAGGACGAGTTCTCGCGCCACATCGCGGCGGTCCGCGCCGCGGGGTATACCGTCACCGACTCGAAGGGGACCGACAACATGGTCCGCTTCGGATGCGCCCGGCTCACGCCGCCCACGGGTGCCCGATGACGACCGCCCAGCAAGTCGAGGCGATCGGCCGCTGGCGTCGAGCGCGAGCTGCCGCGCTTGTCGCTGACGCTCGTCGCGCTGCTGCACTGCGCCGTGAGGTTGGCGGCGACGTGCATCATCCTGGTGACGACTGGGTTCTGCAGTATCTCGCCGCCGGCATGGTCGACGGCGTTCCCGTACCCGCGGCGTCGATCGACCTCGTCGCCAGCGCGTACGAGTCTGACCCCGTCCTCGCGTTCGGCGAGCGCTTCGGGTACGCGCGCGTGAGCTCGGCCCGCCGGCGTCTGCGCTGGCATCTTGACCGGCTGGTGAAGGTCGGCGCGCTTGAGACCTGCATCGTCACGGCGTCGGGAGAGTTCACGGCGCCCGGATCGCGCGACCCTACACGCTGGCGAACGTGGTCGATCGCGGGATGGACTGCGCTCTCGAATATGTCCGACGAGACAGTCTTGCAGTTCGCTGATCCACACATGGCGTCATGCGCGACGAACAAGGGCGACGCCTGCGACTGCGCTGACTGGGGTCACTCGGAGGACATGCGATGAAGGCGATGAAGGAACCGCGACGCAAGTCGAAAGCCTTGCTCGAGCTCGAGGCCGCGTTCGTCGAGCGAGTCGCCGAGTACCTGCGGGGGCTCGGAGCGCAGCAAGCTGAGACCAGCCACACCCGGATCGGGTTCGCCGTGCAGACCATCGCCGGTCGGCTCGAGATCTCGGTGTATCCCGAGTTCATCGCTTGCCGGTTCGTCGATGTCGACCGAGCTCGCGCGACTGTCGTCGGCGGTCGTCTGAACCCGCACTCGGGCAAATGGAACTTCGGCCAGGGCGAGCTGTTCGACACGACCGTCGTCACGCGCCCCGCTGTCGAGGCTCGCGTGTTCACCGAGTTCTCATCCGCGCTCACGGCCATCGTGCAGCCCGGCCCCGTCGATCCCCCGCCACCATACCCCGGCACCATCGCCGACCTACTCACCCGCAAGGACATCGAGACATGACCGACAAGACATGGCTACAGGAACAGCAAGCCGCGCTGCGGCTCACCGACATCGAGATCACCCGGCTGAACCTCGCCGGCTATCACGAGCGCGAGGACTTCGCCCACGTTACCGCCGACCAGTTGATCGCCGACACCGAAGGCGGGCTCAAGCGGCCCGCGGTCGTCCGCGTGCTCGTCGCGGCGGGCGTGCTGGGGACGACGCCCACGACCACGACGACCGCGTCGTCGACGATGAAGGTCGTCATTGACACGCCCGACCGCGTCGAGACGCTGCGCAAGCTGCTGCGCGAGCTGTCGGGTCCGGGCCGCGTCGCGGCGATCGCCGACCTGCGCCGGCATTCGCTGACGCACGCGGTCGTCGACCCCGACGGGTCAGTCGACGAGGACGGCACCCTCGAGCTGCTCGCCGCCCCCGCCACCGCGCTGCACGCGATCGGGGCATGGTGGGGCGACAAGCCGATCGTCCCCGTCGACGAGGTCGGCAAGCCGCGGGTGCTGCATCACCCCCGCACGGGTGTCCCGCTGAACAAGGCGAACGACCCCGTGGGCTGGTGCGGGCTCACCCGCGATCAGCTCGTCGTCGCCGCGGCGATCTACATCGAAGGGCTCGACGCCGGCGACAGCGAGCGCGTCGTGCTGCTGATGGTCAAGACCGACGACAAGCCCGCCATGCAGGCCCGCACCCGCCTCGCCGGTAGCGCGACGCTGGTGCATCGCGCCGAAGCGCGGATCGATCGAGGGAACGAGGTCTTGATCTTCGACAAGCCCGTGCGCGACGGGCTGCCCGAGCGGGTGAACACGGCGTCGCGCCTGGGGACGCTCTCGGTGTTCCTGCTCGGCGTGTTCAGCAGCGACGAGCTGCGGCGGTTCGTCCGCTACCTCTATCCCGACGCCGCCCCCACGTTGCCGGGTGTGAACGTCTCGCACGCCGAACTCGTCGGCGCCGTCGTTGACCTCGCCGAGCGGCGCGGCTGGCTGTTCACCACCGACGTGTGGCGCGCGCTGCTCGCCGAGCGCCCGCGTCGCAGCGACGACATCATCACGATCGCCAGGTCGTACGGCGTCACCCTGTAGGAAGTGCCATGCGTGACCTGCGTCAGCGCTTCGATCGGCTGCTCGACGCGGCCTCGCGTCTTCGCCTCTACACCGACGAACCGGTGATGTGTGTCGACGACGACGCAGGCCGCGTCGAGTTTCTCGTGCACGAGATCGGACACGCCCCCAGCCTCGGGCTGCCGATCGAGCGCGGCGTCGACGCCCTCATCGCGCGGCGTCTCGTCGTCGAGGGTGCGGTCGCGGCCAAGCTGAACGAGGGGCTGGTGCTCGCCGCCGAAGCGGTCGTGCTGCCGGCGCTCGGGCTGGTGTCGTCGCCGACCGGCTTCACCAGTCTCGAAGACATGAGGTCGTCGCTCGTCGATGCCGGCCACATACAGGGGCTCGAGGCCGACGAGGTCGTCCGGCACTTCGACAGCGACCCGGCGCGCGAGCTCGGGGCGAAGATCCTCGAGGCGCTCGTGCGGCTCGAGCAAGGGGCCACGACATGACCGAAGGGACAGGGTACAAGCTGCGCGCGGGGTTCGCCGGCCCGCACGCCACGATCACCGAGTCGACGACGGGCATCGTCGCGTGCGGCCAGACATGGTGCGACGGGTCGTGTGGGCTGCCGGCGCTGGTGCTGCAGCACGAGGGCGTCGAGTACAAGGCACGCGGCGAAGCGGTCGCGGTCGGGCGGGTCTTTCAGCCGTGGCCCCGACCGTGGTCGGGCTCGAAGGTTCAGGCAACGCTCGGGCCGGCGACCATCGAGCAAGCCCTGCGGATGATGTGGTGGTGACCATGACGACCAACGATCATCACTGGCGAGCGCTGCTCCGCTGGCTATCGGACCGCTACGGTGAGACGCGCGGGCGCTTCCTCGCTGCTCGCCTTGCGCGGGCGATCCGCCGCACCGGCGACGGGTGTATCTCGCACCTGCGGGCGTGCAACGTCGCCGACGCCGTCGAGGTCGCGGCGTACGACGAGACCCGCGTCGCTGGCTGCTGCGGCTCCAAGGACATCGACCTCGAGTTCAGGCCGGCGGGGCAGCCCGACACCGTCGAGAGGTACAAGGTCGGGTTCAACTACGGGCATTGAGCGCGAACGCGCGCAGGAGGAGATCTCCTCCAGCCGCCCGTTGCGGCGGCGGTTTCTCGCAGAACGACGTTTGCGACGCGGTTGCGAGCTTGACGCCCATATCCGCCGGGCGTATAGTTCCCCTGTCGACGCAACGCGCTCGACCGAAAGACGAACACCATGTCGAATCGCATGCTCACCCCGAACTGGGTCCGCGACGCCGTCGTCGCCCGCTACCTCGAGACCGGCGAGGCGTCCACCGTGAGGGACATCGCCACCCGCGTCGGCTACTCCGAGTCGACCGTGCGCAAGGTGATCGCCGAGTGCCACGGCGCCGTGCCCGGCACTACGTACGAGGAAGTCGCCCGCGTCTCGCACTCCCGCAACTACCGCGGCATGCAGGCGGGTTCGCACAAGGTCGGCGAGTTCATGCCCAGCATGTCGCACATGCGCGACCTGCTGATCAAGGCGCGCGAGCAGATCGCCAGCGCCGAGACCGACCGCAACGTCGAGCAGGCGCAGCGCGCCGCGGGGGAGGGCTGAGACATGTCGACGTTCAACGCCACCCCCGCCCGCCTGCGCGATCAATCCTGGGGTGCCCGCGTCCGCGGCTGCCCCGCCGTCGGCGACACGCTGACGATCACCGCCCGCTCGAGCGGGAAGACCTGGCAAGTCGAGGTCGCGTCGATCGTGTGGTCCGGCGCCGACCACCACACCGGCGAGCAGATCGCACTCGTCCGCACCCGCGACCTGCCGAAGCGCCAGCCGGCGACGACGCGCTCGTCGAAGCCCGCCCGCTACCCCCGCCGCGCCGACGCGACCGGCGTCGCGTACGACCGCGCGCCGGCGCCGAAGTACACGCCCGCCGAGGGCGAGGTCTGCCGCTCGCTCGGCTGCCTCGGGGCGCCCGACAGCGACGGGCTGTGCCCCCGCTGCGCCGACCTGCGCGACGCCGCGGCGGCGCCGTGCGTCGACCTGTCCGGCTGCCCGACCCTCGACGAGTCGTACGGCGGGGACCCGTGGGCGGACGAGTCGCACCCGCTGCACGCGCGCGTCACCGGCGACGACGAACCCCCCGCGACCGTGTGGGCGGACGACGAGGGGGGCTGGTGATGCCGGCCGTCAACGCCACCATCAGCGCGAGCACCGACCGCGGGGCGGTCGTCGTCGATCTGCAGGTCGGTGACTTCCCCGCCCGGCCGATCCGCTTCACCAGCGGGCGCGACAAGCGAGGTCGCGCGCAGGCGTTCGCCAGCGACGTGCGCTGCTACTTCGGCAGCCTCGACTTCGCCGGCGACGCGATCGTCAAGATCGCGCGGGCGTTCCGCGACCACGCGCCCGACGACGGCGACCACATCTCGATCGCCGAGGAGATCATCGAGTCGATGCGGGGGCGGTCATGACGAGCATCGTTCAGACCGTCGGCGAGCTCGAGCTTGAGCTCGAGGCGGACGCCCGGCGCACGTGGACGCGATGGGACGAGATTCGCCGCGGGCCTATGCGGGCCTATGTCCTCGCTGAGCTCGCCGCGTCGCGGCACAGCGCGACCCGCGAGTACGCCGCGCTCGCGGCCTTGCTCGGCCCCGCCTGGTATCCAGTGCAGACCGACCACCCGTTCCCGGCGTGGCGCCGCGACGTGGTCGGTGAGGCGCCCGAGGTTCTGATCGAGCTCGCGCTGTCGGCCGTCGTCGCAGCGTGCGACACCGATCACGACCTCTCGGCGCTGCCGCGCAGCGGCGTGCTGCTCGTGTACCCGACGCTGCTCGCCGACTTCCTCGTCGCGTTCGACCGCGAACACACCGGCGATCGACTCGCCGGCGGCGCGTCCGGGCGCCGACGTGTACGTCGACCTCAGCGACATCGCCCCGCCCGCGAAGCGCATGGGCTTCGGCGTCGAGCTCGACCCCGTCCGGCGTCGCGCCGAGGAGATCGCCACCGGCGGCGGCTGGATCTGCGAATGGGACGGCAGGACGGGCTTCTCGATCCTGAAGTACCCCGAGAACCCGAAGGACATGTGACCCCCGGCGGCGCCTGTCGGCGCCGCAGTCACAGCCGCGACAGCGGCAGAAGGACGAACCCGTGAACACCATCGACCCCGCGATCCTCGACGACCTCATCCCCTTCGACCTCGAGCTGCATCTCAGCCCCGACCCCGAGCTCGTCCGGCTCTTCAAGCGCCGGATCCTCGCGCTCGGGGGCCGCTACACGCTGACCCGCGTCGGGTCCGCGGGCGAGACCGGGGCGGCGCAGCGGCGCGTCGTCATCTTCGACGACGCGCTCGGCGCCGGCAGCGTGTGCGACGAGCTCGTCGACGAGCTGATCCACCGGTACCCGCTGCCCGCCGTGTCGGCGACGCACGTCGTCGTGCGGGTGCTGTGTTCGGACTTCGAGCGCGACGTGACGACCTTTTACGTCGACCGCGCTGCGCGCTCGCCCTCGCGGCTGATCGCTGAGACCTGGGTTCGCCAGGTGCAGCGCGCCCGCGAGGCGAACCCCAAGCTGCGCGAGGTCTGCATCACGCACGCCGAGCAGGCCGCGGCGCATCGAGCCCAGCAGCAGCGCGAGCAGGAGCGGGTCTCGTTCGTCACCGCCGAGGTCGACGCCGTGCAGCGGATGATCGCCGCCGCCCTGGCCGAAGACCCCGACGTGCTCACCGCGGCGCTGGCCGACGTCGAGGTCGACACCGGCGCCCTGTACCGCGCCCTCGAGCGCGCCGGCGCGGGCGACCTCGTCGACTGGCCGGACGCGGCCGGCGTCGACGAACCGCGGCTCGCTGACCCGTCGATGTATCTGCCGCTCCCCCACGATACACACACCCCGCACGAGGTAACGCTGTTGCGCCACGGTGTCACCCCGTACAGCCAACTCGCCGCCGAGTTCGGTCAGCCGGCGATGCCCGCGGCGCAGTGGCTTGAGCACATGGAAGATCCCGCCTACCCCGCGGGCGTGACGCCGCCGAGTGCGCCGGCGCCGACCGAAGAGACGTTCGACATGACGGCGTCGCCAGCGTGTGCCGACTGGCTGCGGGCCCACGACATCGACCCGACGCGCGCGACCAAGGCGCAGTGCACCGACGCGTTCAACGCGGTCTCGGGCCAGGTCGTCGCACGCGACAGCCACGACGACGCCGCCGAGCACGAGCGCGTGCAGGCGCAGCACGACGTCCTCGCCGGCGACCGCGACTATGTGCCCGACCCCGCGTTCGCGGTCGTCAGCACCGACCCCCTCGACGACCTGCCCAGCGACGACCCGCTGCCCGAGTGACACATGCCGATCACGCGACATCTTTCACCCGCTTTCGCCTGCCCCGCGCGCGAGCTCAGCGAGGCGCGGATCTTCAACCTCGTTCTCGACTGGCCCGCATACCGGCTGGCGCGAGCCCACGACGCCGTGCTCACGAGCTCGCGCATGGTCGTTCGCCTCGCCCGCCGGCGAGGGACGATCCGGCTGCAGCACTTCGGCGAGCGGTGCACGGCGCGATTCAGCGAGTTTGTTCGCCGCTGATGTGAGCTCGCGCGCGGCGGCTTGACTCGCTATGCGCCGCGCGCATACTCTACCGACGGAGCGTCATGCGGGAGGCAGCGCCGATCACGTGCCGGCGAGCGGGTTCGAATCCCGCACGTTCCATCCTGCCCTAAAGGACACACCGAGCGATGAAGATCCCCGACAGCTACAGCAACCTGCAGACGTACGCCGGCAAGACGCAGCCGTGCGAGCCCTTCGAGCTATGCCGCGTCGTCGTCGGCGAGTTCACGACCACGGCGACCTATCGCGTCGTCGTGGTCGGCAAGACCGGGCTGGGGAAAGAGCACGGCTTCGCCGACGTTCCCGCCGCGGTGTTCGAGCGACTCGGGGGCCGCGACCGACTCGGCGTCGAACAGTGGATCGAGGTCGTCGATTCGTCGTCGTGGGCGTCGATGCTGGCGACGCAGGTCATCCGCGAGCGTGCCGAGTTCATGGCGGCTTTCGGTCCCGAGCGGGGACATGTCGATTATACGCGCGACGGATACGGGCGCAAGCTGCGCCCGCTGGCGCGGATCGTGAGCGGTCGGTCGGACGCCACCCTCGAGGATGTCGTGCGCGACGCCGAGGTCGTTTCGAAGAACCTCGGTCTGCTGCTGAACAATGCCGGCGTCACCGGCAAGATGCTGACCTCGCCGCCCGCGCTGATCGAGATCATGGCGCACTTACAGCAGCAGGTCTCGCGGCTGGCACACCTGCTGCAGCCCGAGGGTGGCCGGCTCGACCTGCAGGACATCGAGACGCTGCTGCGACAGCGCAGCGAGCCCGCGCAGCAGCCGGCCGTCGACGCCTTCACTGCGGGGACCTGATGATCTGCCGCTGGTGTCGCGCCGACGTGTACGACGAGGTCGCGGGCCGCTGCCGCCGCTGCGGCGACCTCGTCGGCCAGCCCGTCACGCGCGCCACTCTTCGCCCGTTCTCGCTGCACCCGGTCGGTGACGAGGCGCTCGCCGCAGCCCTGCAGGACCACATGGCCGATAGGCTCAAAGCGATGCTGGATCTTCGAGTCGTCGCTATAAACGACGGCTCGATCGGGCGCGCCGCGTCCATCATGCGGGACGCCGTCGACAGCCTGCCCAGCGTCGCGTTGCCGCAGACCGTCGGCGAGATGCTCGGGCTTGACCCGGACGGTATCAGTCACGTCGAGCTGTCCGAGCTGTCGTCGGGCGCGCCGGTGCTGCACCTGCAAAGCCGCCTAGTTCCGACCACGATCCGCATCACGATCCCCGGAGGGGATCTCGAGCGCGAACCGGGCGGGTCGTTCCGAGTCTCTCTGGTCATGCCCGACGAGACAGGGGAGACATGACCGAGTCGCACACCACCGAACAAGACCTCGTCGATCCCTTCCGCGTGGCGATCGACTTCGAGACGCTCTCGCTGTCCCCGCGCGCGGCGATCGTCGGCGTCGCCGCCGCGGTCTTCGGCGAGGTCGCGTCGCCGCCGCGTCTGCTGTTCTCGGCCTGGCCGATCGCCTGCGAACTCGACGCCACGTTGGAGGAACTTGACGCCTGGATCGACAGCGAGGCGTCAGCCCTACTCTCGCACCCGGCGAGCGCTAGGGCGCGGACGCGCGAAGCGCTCGGCGGCAAGGGGCCGTCGCTCGTCGACGCGATGCAAGATCTGTTCGTCGCTGCGCACAAGGCCGCGGCTGGGCGTCCGGTCGTGTGGTACTCGCGGCCGAGCGCCTTCGACGGCGCGCTGCTGCTCGACCTGGCCCGATGGTCAGACACGATCCGCCTGTCCGAAGAGCCGCTCGGGCAGGGGATCCCGCTGCATCGGCGACTCCGGTGCATGCGCACGCTGCAGCACGACGCGTCGCAGGTCAGCCCCGTGAAGTGGCGCAAGTCGACCGCCGAGCACGACCCCGTCGCTGACGTGCTCGCCGACGCCGAGTCGGCGCACGAGTGCCTCAGCATCCTGCGCGGGGCGGCCGACGCCCAGCGCTGGGGAAGTCTCGTCGAGGCTGAGCTGCGCGCCATCCTCGAAGCGTTCGGCGTCGGCCACCGGTTCAAGGACATCGGCACCCCCGATCTCGCCCCGATCTTGGGGCACATCAGATCCGTTCTGCGCCGCGAGAGTCGCCCGCTCGCCACCGATTACGACTGAAAGGACCACCCATGGCACAAGCCCCCGAAGTCTGGCCGCAACCCACACCGCCCGCCCTGGCCCCTGTCGTGCTCTCGCTGCTGCGCGGCGAGATCGTCATCGACCTCCCCGCCGGCACACCGCCCGAAGTCGTCGAGCGGCGGCTGACGCAGCTCACCGACTTGCTGCACGCCGCCGGCGAGGCCGACGCCTGTCGCGTGCGCGCCGAGGGCGAGGCGTCCGCCGCACGCCGCGCTGCGGCGACCGAGCACCTGCGCGTCGAGCTGCAGGGCGAACAGTTGCGCGGCGAGCTGCGGGCTGCGTGTGAACGCCGCGACGACGAGCGCAGCGCCAGCCGACGCAGGTACATCGGGATCGCCGCGATCGTCCTCGCCGCTGGTATCGCAGCGTCGGCCGTGGTCGGCGTCCTGGCGTACGCCGAACGCGAGCTATCGGCGTGCAGGCGCGAACGCTAGCTGATGCGGCGCCAGAAGAACCGCACCAGCACCGTGTTCGCGTGCAGGTTCCCCGCCGCCGTGTGCACCGTCAGCTTGCGCTTGTACCCGACGGGGATCTGCCATTCGATTCCGTGCGCGAGCGCCTGCGTCGCACCGGCGAGGATCGCTCGCGTATGTGCTGTGACGCCTTCGATCGGGCACTGCTCGATCGGTCGCAGCGTCAGCGTCGCGGTTCCCTCGGCGGTGTTCACCCCACCGCCGGCGAGGTAGCCGTACCACACGATCCCGATCACAGCCTGCGTCGACGACCCGAGCACGCCCTGCAGGTCGACGACATCGCCGGCAGCGGGCGCGGCCTGCGTCTTCCACCATTCAGCATCCGCGGTCACGACGCCGCCGGGGGTGCTGATCTCTCGGAGCTTCGACAGGGCGTAGATCACCCGGCGAGGGTAGCACCAGCGCAGGCGCAGCGCGTCGTCTGCGGGCGCCCCCTTGACTTTATGCGCCGGGCGCATAGGCTCTCACTTCCGTCGAGCACCCGCACCCCGAGGTTCCTGCATGCCGTCGCTGTTCATCGAGATCCCCGTCGCCGAGTTCACGGATCCCGACCTCACGCTCGTCGAGCTCTTCGACACCGCGCGGCGGGTCGTCGCCTCGTCGGTCTTGCAAGGGCTCGGGACCGAACGCATCACCGTGCATGTCCCCGCGGACATGCTCTTACGAGCACAAGCGACGCTGATGACGACCCGTCACATCGACCCGGCGCCGTTCACCGCACCGCGGCCGGTTGACGCGCCGCTGTCGGTGCTTCAGTACATGGCGAGGCAGCTTCACCTGCGCGTCGATCAGTTCAAGCCCTACCACCGGTCGATCGACATCGTCGCGCCGACCGAGGAGACCGACACCTGATGCACCTGCACCTGTCGACGACCTATCGTCTCAGCCGCACCGGCGACACGACCGTGCTCGCGCGTCTCATCCCCGGACGCACCGGGGGGTGGGTGACGATCTGCAGCCTCGCCCTCGTCGAGCCCGCCGAGGGTGTCCCGCATCGCGTCTTCGAGGTCTCGAACAAACGCGTGTTCATCATGCCGACGAACACCGGGCACGCCGACCCGTTTCGCGGCGGGGGCTGCCGCGAGCTGCGGCACATCGTCGCGCGGGCCGTCGCGCTCGGTGTCATCGGTGCCAAGCTCGAGGTCGACGAAACCCTCACCCTTACGCTCGGGGACTGATGCACACCGGCAACCTGGCCCCCGAAGACCTCGCGTACCTGCAGGCGCAGCTCGACGAGGCGCAGCGCGTCGTCGTCACACTGCGCGAACAGCTCGACGCGGTGACCGCCGAGTGCGCCCGGCGCGTCGACGAGGTGCGCCAGCGCGGCGGCAGCGACCCCGGTCGCTTGCTCGCCCTGAACGCTGAGCTCGTCGAAGACCTGCGCGTCGTCGCGGCCCGCTGCGGGAAGACGCTCGAGCTCGCGGCGTCGCCAGCGGCCGCGCCGTATCGGGCGGCGCTCACGCTGCTGCAGGTCCTCGCCGAGACCGCGGCAGACGCCGGTGCGGCGGTGCTGCCCGTCGAGGTCTTCGACCGCTCGCTCGAGGTCGAGATCCCCAGGTCCGACAAGACGCCCGCGCTGCTCGTGCGAGTCATGGTGCTGCCGCCCGACGTGCGCTCTCCGAAGGTGTCGGTCGAGACCGCGACCGAGGCGTGGGATACGTTCCGCTACCGCTTCGATCAAGAGGTCGACCGGCTGATGTTCGAACAACAGGAGCACGATCAGACATGTCCGAACAGACAGACGACATCATCGCCAGGCTGACACAGCGCCTCGGCGTCGACACCATCAGCGAGGCCGAACAGGTCCTCGCCTTCATCTTCGAGCACATCTTCGACGACGACAAACCCGCCGACCCTCTCGTCGCGGTCGACACGATCCGTCGCGCCTTGAACCTCGAGCGGCAGGCGGCACTTCATCTCGGCGTCGAGCGGGGTGCCGTGACGACGTACGTCACGGCGCTCGCGCGGCGACATCAGCGCGCGCACGGCCTGCTGCAGCGAGTCTTGCCCGGTGATGCGGCTTCAAGCGACTTGCTGATGGCGCTCGAGACGCTGGTCAGCATCCTCAGCCGGCTATTCCGCGACATGTCGCTCGAGCCCACCCGCGACAACGCCGACAGCATCGTCGCTCTGGCGCGCCTTGCCGAAGGCATCATCGCCCACGCGGATCCCGAGCGCGAGCTGCTGCGCCGCGTGAGCGCGTCGCCGAAGGGCTGGGCGTTCTGCTCGCCCTCGGTCCTGCTCGGCGACGTGCTGCGCAAGCTCGGCGCGCGCCCGCAGCGGCAGCGGGGGCTCGGGCTCGACGCGACCGACATGGTCGTCGTCGAGGGCGCAGCCGGCGTCGAGCGCAGCGTCGTCGACGATCCGCAGCCCGGCGACATGTGGCGCTCGGCGAGCGGGCAGAGCGTCGTCGTGGTCGTCGTCGACGCTCTCGAGATCGTCGTCAGCATCGCCGGTGAACCGCTGTTGCTCGGCGCGCCGGTGTCGATCCCACGGCCCCGCATGCGGGTCTCGTTCTTCGGGGCGTCGTTCGTCGGCCGGCTGCCGCCCGCGCCGCCGAACGTCGGCGATTGTCTCGACGTCGCCGCGGTACCTGTCGGGACTGTCGTGCATCTCGTACCACTGCGCGACATCGAGTCGCGCGGGGTTCGGCACGACCGGGTCGCGGTGCGGCGCACCGACGGGTTCGCGCAGCTCGTCGAGCCGGCGCGCGTTCGCTGGGGAGATCTCTCCGGTCGGTTCGCTGCCGCGGTCGTCCGAATCCCGCCCGGTCCGCATGCGGACGCCGCCGCACAGGCACTCGCCGAGATCGACCCTGCCGATCCGGACGCGCATTTGCGCGCGATGAACACCGTCCGCTCGTTCGTCGAGCAGCACATCGCGGCCGCGCGCGACGGCTGACCCTCAGCGAGGCACGAGGCGCAGCACCGGCGCCGGGCGGCGGCGCGGCTGGGCGGTCTGGCCGACGGCGTCGCCGGCGAGGAAGCCGGCCAGGGCGCCGGCGAGAAACGCACAGACGGTGATCGAGACCATCCCCGAAGGGTGACAGGCGCGAACCACGCTGCTCGCACAAATCCTGCATGTGCGTCTGCGCTCGCGTTTGCTCACATCGACAGGATAGACGAACACTATCCGCCGGGCGTATAGTACCTGTGTCCGGTTCGCCGGACGGAAAGAGACCAGCCGCCATGACCACCGACACCGCTAGCGAGCTCTCGAACCGCACGATCACCGACCACGACATCAGTCGCGCCGCTGCCATCCTCGACGTCGACAGCAAGACCCGCGCCCTGATGAAGCTCGTCCCGAAGGCCGGCATGGGCGCGCACGAGGTCAGCGACCCGTCCGGCTGGTCTATCCGCATCACCCGCGGCGAAGTTGGCTGCGGCGACGCGCACCGCTTCCATGTCGCTGCGAAGCTGACCAGCACCCATCTATCTCGAGCGCGAACCGGGCGGGTCGTTCCGAGTCTCTCTGGTCATGCCCGACGAGACAGGGCGCGCGCGACAGGTCTCGAACTCGTCGAGGCTGGCGCACGATGACCTCGAAGCGCAGCTCAAGACGCTGGCGAAGAGACTCGCCGCGAGCGTGGGAGCGACATGAAACAGGTGTATCGCAAGGGTGGGGTCACGGTCGAATGGCGCGACGGTCTGCCGGTGTACGTGCGCCCGGTCGTCATCGATCGCATCGTCACGACCGGCGGCCGCGAGTACGACGAACACCCGGCGCACGCGGTCACGACGATCATCCGCAGGCAGCTCGAGATCCTCGTCGACGACCACGGTTTGACGCGCGTCGCCCACGGCGCCGCGCGCCGCGGGGCGGACAGGATCGTCGACATCGTCGCGTCGCAGCTCGTCGTCGCGGGCCGGCTGCAGCAGGTGCAGCCGTACCCGGTGAGCGATGCTGAATGGAGCGCGAGCGGCGGCGCGGGTCATGCCCGAAACGAGGTCATGCTCGAGACCGAGATTCCGCCGCTGGTGCTCGCGCACCCGGACCCGCGCAGTCGCGGCACCTGGCACTGCATCGTCGCGGCGCTGCTGCGGGGGATCACGGTCTCGGTGCTCGTGCCGTGGCCGAAGCCGCCGGGCGGGCGAGTCGGGCTCGCGCGCGCCATCGTCGAGGGCGTCGCCAGATACGCCACCGACCTGCGTCTCGACGCGTTCTTTTCGGGTCAGCAGGTGACCCTGTGCCGCATCGGCGACGACGACACGATAGCCAGGGCGGTATGTACAACGTTAGCCCTCGCACTCACAGGTGGACGGGCACAAGGGGAGGAGAGACGATGAGAGACAAGATGCAGATCGTCATGACGTGGTCGTGGCTGTGGTACGCGATGCGGCGTCTCGTTCGCGGGCGCACGCCGTACCTGTCGGCGAAGTCGGTTCCGCAGCTCACCGGCGGACCGCCGACGCCCTGGCGCACGGTTCACAACCCGATGCAGTTCAGCGGCGTCGCCGACGCCGGCGCCGTGTGCCAGCCGATCGAGATCGAGATCCGCTCGCTCGACAAGCGGCCGCTGCTCGCCGAGGGCGGATCGTGGGCGTATCAGCGAGTCGAGGTCGATGCGCAGCGGGTGCGTCGCGGTCACGTGCGCAGCCCGAGCGCGACTCGCCGCGGCACGTCGTCGCCGGACATGGTCGCGGTCTGCTGCTGAGCTACAGCCGTCGCTCGCTGCGACACGCTCGCACGACGACGCGCAAGGCGTCGGCGCACTCGAGGTCAGCGAGCGGATCGACCGCGTCCGCGTCGCACGCTGAGTTCGCGCCGGCGTGGGCGGCGGCACAGGTGGCCGCGTCCTCGGCGGGCTGCCGCAAGCCCGCGAGACTGGCACAGCCGGACACGACCGACGCACCGACGAACACCGCGATCTGACCTGTTCGCTTGAACATGCCCGACTGTATCATCCGCCCATGCTGTCCAAGTCCGACGCCGCACTGCTCGAGTCGCCGCCCGCCCCGCTCCCTCACGACACGCACGAGAGCTACTTGACCCGTCTCGGTCTGCTCTCGCGCGGCTTCAAGTTCGTCGAGCTCGTGAAGGCGCGGGGGTCGTCGCGTCACCTGCCTGTCCCGCGCGCGTTGTGGCCGAACACGATCGCTCCGCTCGTTCTCGCCGGCGAACTGCGCGCGCGGCTGGTGTCGCAGTTCGGGGCGAAGGGGCTGCGGGTGTTCGCGTTCTACCGCCCGCAGGGTGGCGCCGGTGACTCGCTGCACAAGACCGCGTCGGCGATCGACCTCGACTTGCTGCGCAGCGATTACCGCCTCGCCGGCGTGTTCGTCCGCGTCGCCGCCGAGTTGTGGCGCGAGCTCGAGGCGTTGCCCGTCGGGGTCGGCACGTACGCGCCGGCGGGTGTGCTGCGGACGCGTCGTGTGCATCTCGACTTCGGTCTGCGACACCGATGCTGGCAAGGCACCGGGCGCAACGCGCACGGCACGACGACATGGGCGAAGCGCCCGGCGGTCCTGCAAGTCGCGCCGCGACAGCAGCCGCACCCGCTCGGCGACGACGTCGAGGTCGCCGGCGACACCGCACGCGAGCTCGAGATCCTCGAGGCCGCGAAGCGCGGCGGCTGGCCCGAGACCCCCAGCAGCGACGACGCGGTCGAGCCCGATCGGCCTGTCTCTTAGTGCAGGTCGTTCGCACCCTCGTCGCGGGCGCGTGCTTCGGCCTCACGACGCGCGCGCGCCGACAGCATGATCGCCGTCTCGCGCGCGTGCAGCGACGCCTTCGCCTCGCGGATCTTGTCGAGCTCGCGCAGTTCGGCGCGCGTGAGTGCGTCCATATCGTCCTGCGACCACCCGACAGTTCGGGCGTCTTCGACGCCGGGCGGCGGGGCGGTGAGGTCGACGAGCTTGGAGATCAGCCGGACCTTCGCCCCCATGGCGCGGGGGTCGGTCGACACGAGGATCTCCTGCATCGCCTCGCCGGCCTTGATCAACGTCGGCACGTAGCGGGCCGAGTCGAGCTCACACAGGCGCACGCACAGGCGCTCGTGTTCGGTGACCTCGCGCGACTGCGACGCGATCCCCTTCACCCGCAGCGCCTCGCCGCGCTCGAGCCACTTGGCGATGTCGAGGTCGGTCACGCCGGCGTCGTCGACGATCAACGCTTGGCGCACCGACACGAGGCCGCCGCCGTGCTTCATCCTGAACTCTGCGCGACGCACCAGCGCCGCGGTCAACTGAACTCGCATGTCCTTTCGGTCCTGTCCTCTCCTAGTGCTGCACGCTTGCGACGGTTGCGTCAAGCTGTTGCCGCCCTCACGGTACCCGCCATGTCACGACGCGCGCCCCTCGCCGGTCAGCTCGAGGTTCACACCCCCGCCGGCGCCTGTAACTGCGACCTCACGACCGAGCCGGCCGCGCCGCCGGTCGGCGAAGTGTTGCTCGCGCTCTTCGAGCCGAGCGCCCCGGACGCCGTCACGCACCTGGCCGTCGTCGTGTCCGCCGCTGAGCGCTGGCGTCAGGTCACGCCCGGTGTCTTCGAGCCGCTGCCCTACCGCGCGCCCCCCGAACACCGGCTGCACGGCGTCGTCGTGCACGCCCTCGGTCGGGATCCCGAGCCGCGCGTGCTGTCGCGGGCGCAGCTCGCCCCGGTGACGCGCCGGCTGGTGTCGTCGCCGGCGTGGGGGCCGGCGTTCGGCCGGGGGTCGCAGGGGGCGGCAATGGTGCTGCAGCGGTTGCGGCTCGGCGACGACGTCGAGCGCGCGCGGACCCTCGCGTATCTGCGACGCTGGGGGTACGAGGCGCGGCAGCGGTGGGGCGTCGAGCTCGCGCCACGCCCGCCGGCGTTGTCGGATCGGTCGCTGCGCCGGCTGGGCGTCCCCGCCGGCGAGGCGCGTCGGCTGGGGGAGCAGATCTCCGCGGTGCGGGCCGAGACCCCGACGGCGGTTTTCTTCGGACCGCTGTTCCCGCCGCGTTCGGCGGGGCTCTGAGGGCTTGACGGTTTCTATACGCCCGGCGTATAGTCTGCGGGTCGCCGGCATCGACGCCGGTCACGACCGAAAGAGCCCGCCATGAAGAACACGATCCGCATCCTCCCCGACACCCCGTTCGCCCGCCTCATCTCCGCCGCCACCGGCGTCGAGTTCGTCGTCACCGCCGACCCCCTCGGTCGCTGGGCGACCGTCACGATCCCCGACAATGATCACCGGGGCGACGAGCACAAGCTGCAGATCGGCGCCGCCCCTGGTCCGATCGGCACGCCGCCGCGGCTGCGCCCGTACGCCTCGGGCGTGTACGGCGAGCTCGAGGATCTGCAGCGTCGGCGCGTCGAGCTCGAGGCGCTGTGCCGGTTCGCCGACCTCGTGATCCTCGCGTGTCGCGGCGCCCTCAGCCGCGACGATATCGACGCCGTCGCCGCGACCGACCTCGCCATGAAGATCGACACGACGAGCGACGAGGCCGACGACATGGTCGGCGACGTGCTCGCCCTGGCCCTGGCGCACGACCTCGAGATCGGCGACACCGGATCGCCCGCCGAGTGTTTCGTCGATCTCGCCCTGGCGATCCGCGAGCTGCGGGTCATGGCGCTCGAGCGTGAGTCGACGCAGGTCGACGCGAGGATCGGCGAGTACGTGTCGAGCGACGAAACGGTCACGACGACATGAAATGCCCCACCTGTACCCCTGGTCGCCGCTGCCTCGCCTGCATCCTCGCGGGGCGCGTCGACCATCCCCGCGCCTGCACCTGTGGCGGTGCGCGCCGCGAGCGCGACCGCTGCGGCGCCTGCATCGACGACGACATCGTCGACGATACGCGCCTCGACGACGAGCACATCAGCGAGCTGCAGCAACAGGAAGCGCGACGCGCGCGAGATCACCGGCTCAAGCGCTGGCGCGGTGAGCGAGACCACCATGACCACCCTTGAACGACAAGTCGAGGACGCGGTGTTCGAGCGCGTGCAACTGGGGGCGACCCTCAGCCGCACGTGGGCGGCGCTGCGACGCGCCGCCGGTGACCGCCAGTCGACGCGTGAGCTACAGCGACACTTTGAGCTGCTCGTACAGCTCGACGACGAGATGACCGAGCGACACTTATCGACGCTCGGCGTGAATATCCCGCGCTGGCGCGCGACGTTGCAGGTCAGCGACGACGTGCTGCGCGCCGCGCTCGAGCTGATGCAGGTCCCCGCGCATCCGATCGCGTTCAGTCAACTGCGCTATCAGCTCGAGCGTCGCGCGGGGTTCGAGAGCGAGACGCACTGGACGCGGGGCCCACACCTTCACTTTCGAGTCACTGCGACGACCGGTGTCGTCCTCGAGTTCGAGGTCTCGCACGGGTGGATCGTGACTGTCTCGAAGGTCAGCGACAAAGAGACATGCCCATGAGAACACGTCACATCGTCATCGGCGCGAGCCTGTTCGGCACCATCGGAGGGCTCGCGCGCAGTGCAGCGGCCGGCGCTCCGGTCGCCTCGCTCGCGCTCACCGTCACCGCCCTGGCGCTCGCGTGGATCGGCGTCGAGCTGACCCGCACCCCGCGCGGCCTCGCCCTCGACGTCCGCACCCGGTCGTCGCCGCCGGACCCGCGAGATCTCCCCCCGCTGCGGGTGCCGCCGGGCGGACGCGGCCCCGCCGGCGTGAGCGACGACGCCCCCGCCGAGCGGTGTCCGGTCTGCGACCGCGTGCTGCGGCGGACCCCCGAGGGCGCCCCGGTCCCCTGCCCACACCCCGCGGACGGCCCCGACGAGTCGGAGATCGCCGGTGCGCGGCGCTTGCGCAAGACTTTCGACGGCCCGTGATCCGCTCGTTTCCGCGCCGTGATCCGATCCGGATCACGGCGTCGACGAGGCTTGCGCCCGTATCCGTCGCGCGTATAATCGACATGTCCCCGCTCGGGACCGAAAGCCGCCATGCCCCGCAAGACCTGCAAGCCTCGCCCCTCTGCCCCGCCCCCGGTCGTCGACGACCTCGACTTCGGCGACGGGCTGTTCGTCGTCATCGTCGACCCCGCGCAGGTCGCCGCCCGTGAAGCCGAGCTCGCCGAGCGCGCCCGCGTCGCGCGCGTCGCCGCCGACGCCTACCAGTCCGCGCTGAACGACACGATCGACCCCGTCGCCGCCCGCGACGCGGCCCGTCGCGCTGCTGCGATCGCGCAGCGGGGGGAGGGCTGAATCATGTCCGGCCGCGTGTTTTTCACGCGCACACTCGGCGCAATCGACGACCGGCTGAACGGCACAGCGCCGATCCGCCTCGTTCGTGACATCCCCGATGGTGCGCCCTGGTACAAGGGACAGGCTTGCGGAGCGTACGTCGTCGCCCCGGTCGGGTGGATCGACTTCCCCGATACGCCGCACCCGCTGTGTGTCGCGTACGTCGAGACCTGTCTCGAGCCGGGCGAGATCATGGTGTACGCCGACCCCGAGCCGAGCATGGGCGCGATCGCGTGGTCGCGCCTCCTGGAGATCGCCCGCGACGCTCTACGTCGCGTCGGTGATTCGTACTCGCGCGAAGATGCCTGGAGCATTGCGGGGACTCTTTACATCAGCGCGGTCGAGCGCGAAGCGCGTCTCGTCGCGCAGCGGGGGGAGGTCTGACCATGAAATATGCCATCGTAGAGAAGCGCAACCGTCTCGCAGTACACGGACTGTTTGACAATCTTGATCGAGCTGAGAAACACTTATCCGAGGACGTGCCCAAGGCCGTCGCCCGCGGTCTGTTCATGGACAAGTCACTGCGGGCCGAAGATTTCGTGATCGTGGAGTACAGCCCGCGAGGTACTGCGCTGCCGTCGCGCGACGACCTTGAGCGCGTAGAAGCGATTTCAAGACCCGGCGCGTACCTCATCCTGAACGCGGACATGCGCAAGGGATCGTCGTGGTCGTGGCGCCCGCTCGGCGCCAAGCGCAGCCGCGTCACCGGACTGGCTTCGAAGGAAGCGGCCGTCGCCTCGCTCGAGGCCGCGGGGTTCGTCCTCGTCGAAAGGCCGGTGGCGCCGTGAGCACCCGTGATGATCTCGACTTCCTGTGCGCCAAGCTCGACGCCGCCGAGCGGGCGTTTGCCAAGCTGCCGACCTCGCTCGATGCCCGCGAGGCGGTGAAGGTGGCGACGGCGCGTCTCGCCGCGGTGCTCGGCGGGCGCGACAAGGTCGCACCGCGGCTCAAGCTGTGGCGCGAGCTGCAGCGCTTCGAGGCCGAGCAAGCCCGTGAGCTCGAGCGCCAGGTCGCCGCCGAGTTCGGCGATCTCGACGACAACGGGCGTCTGCGCGGGTGCGCGGGGTCGTTCATCACCGACGCGGATGGTGGGCTGTGAGCGCCCTCGTCGACACCCTGCAGCGCGAGCCGCTACCCGGCGAACCGTTCGCCCCGGCCTGCGACGAGGCGATCGCCGCGTGGCTGCGCGCGCATTTTGTCGCGCGCCCCTTCACTCTGGCGATCGGACGAGCTCTCGCACACCTGCGCGACGAGGTCGCGGTCTCGATCGAGAGTCAACAGATCGCCGCTGAACTGTACGGCGAACGCTTCCTGCGGGACATGTTCGCGGCGCACGACCATGGTCGCGTCGTGTTCGGCGAGCGCTTCGACGCGATCGTCGCGTGGGTTCGGACGCACGCCCCCTCAGTGTCACAGCGGACGCTCGCCGAACTCGCCGTCGAGGTCGAGCGCTGCGGCGAGAACCTGAACCGCTGGCTGCGCACGGTGCTCCGCTACACCGCTCACGGCCTCGACTTCGAGATCCCGCACTCGGCGCGCGTACACATCGAACAAGAGGTCTCGATGCTCGAGCGGTGGGAACGGGTCAAGTTCATCACGCGCGGGGCCTTCGATCCCGACTGGTCGCAGCGGGCGTTCGCCCTCGTCTCGGCCTCAAGCAAGATGAGCAAGGCGCAGCGCGACCGCATGGTGCACGCGGCGCACTCGGTCACGCACACCGCCTACTGGTGGCTGCCTGGCCCAAACGCCAGCCTGGCGCTCGAGGTGCTGCCGCCGCTTCGAGGTCTCGTCGGCGGCGACACGGTCCGCTACACGAGGTCGTTCGTCCGGTCGCTCGGCGGCGACGAGGACAGCCGTAACTGGTCGGCGATCGTCGTCGAGCTCGTCAACCTGAACCCACGCTCGAACAAGCCGCCGCGCTTCGCTCTCGTCGACGAGGGCGGGCCTGAAGAACCGTGCTCGTCGTGCGAACCCGGTGAGACGCGGCTCGAGTGCCGACGCTGTCGCGGCAAGGGCCGGACGCACCTGCGACTGATCAACCTGGCGAACATCGAGCGCCTGCCGGCGCGACGAGGGGCGCGGGTGTCATGAGGCTGCGGCAGGTCGACCGGCTTCGACGGCGCCAGCGGGCGCGGTGGGTTCGCGCCGTGTGGCGAGGCGGGAGGCCGCTCGAGCGCGCGTGCGAGGCTTGGCGCGCGCCCGCGGTGCGGTTCGATCCCCGGCAACACCGAACCAGTGATCACCCTCGGCGGGACCGAGCCCCCGCCCACGACAGATCTCGGCCAGACATGGCGGCACCTGCGATCCGAGTTCAGGGGGCTTGTGACGCGAGCTGACCTGCAGGCGCACGAGTCGGTGCTGCGACAGGTACGCCGCGAGAGCGGCAGCCGGGGCGCCGCACAGACCCGCGTCGGCTTCGGCCTCGCGGCGCGCGTGTCGCCTTTGCTCGGGCTGGCGTCGCTGATGCGACGACGGATCCGCGAGATCGAACAGACATGTCCGGAGGGACAGAAGGGATGAGGGATGGCGGACAGACACGACGACGACAAGGTGCTGCGGCTGCGACAGGCCGCGGTTCGGACACACGAGATCTCCCCCGGAGATCTCGTCGGGATCGCGGTCGGATACGCGCCCGACGGGCGCCTGCGATACCGGCTTGACGAGCTCGATCCCGACCAGCGGAGCGAGATCGCCCGCGCGCTGCTCGAAATCGCGGCGAACCTGCACACGGCGGGCGGACGGAGTGCGATTCACTAGCGGTTTCGTGCATAACATTGTGAGAAACTACACACGGACGCCGCGCTGCGACCGCTTCCTATCGTATTCGCCGCGAGTATAATGGGAAGCGTCGCCGCCGAGAGCGTGAGCGACAGAAGGACGAAACGACCATGACGACCCCAAACACCGGTTCCTCCCTCCCCTCGATCACCGACCTGCTCGCCGACGCCAGCGACAAGTTCAACGGGCGCACCATCGCCCGCACCGCGGACGACAGCGCGAGGCTGGTCGCGCAGACCCCCGCGAACACGGTCGCGCCGGTCGCCCGCACCGCCGCCGGGCTGGTGAACACCCGCCCGATGCCCGAGGACAAGCCGGTTCCCGCCGACTTCGAGCGCGCCCGCCGCGACGGGTCTCGCGGGTTCTCGCACGAGGGCGCCGAGCGCGCCGCGCGTGACGCCGCGGCCGCCGCCGCGGTGGGGATCGCCCTCGCGCCCCCGGTGTACGCCCTGGGTTCGCTCCTGTGCAGCGACGGCGTCTCGCGCGCCGCTGAGCTGCGCCGCGACTTCGAGGCGCTGCCCGAGGCGCTCTCGGCGATGTCGGGTCTGCGCGCCGAAGTCGCCGCCGAGCGGCGCGCCGACATCACCATGCGGGTGTCGGAGATCCGCATGAACGCCCGCGGCGCCATCGTGCACCCCGCGCTCGCCGGCGCCCCCGGCGGCGTCGTACTCACCGCGAACGGCGGGGCGGTGCGGATCGAGCGCGACGCGCTCGCCAAGCTCTCGCGCACCCTGCGCGACGACTGCGACGTCGAGGGCGACCTCGGGATCGTCGCCCTCGCCAGCAAGCCGCGGCTCACCGCGACCGCTGCGAAGGTGTGGAATGACGCCGCGGTCGCGCTCGGCGAGGACGAGGCGACGCGCAAGGCTGACGACAAGGGGAAGCTGCCCGAGTTCGACACCGTCACCCTGCGCACCCGCATGGCCCGCCGCCCCGACGACAGCGGCCGCGACTTCCGCCAGGTGTTCGCCGTCGTCAGCGAGAAGTATGGGCAGTGCGACACCGACAAGATCGCCGACGCGGTCGCCCGCATGCGCGACGCCAGCAAGCTGCGCGCGTCGGTTCACTACGATCGCAGCGGCGTGGCGATCGACCTGCTGACGCACACGAAAGTGCGCCCCGGAGAGCAGGTCGCCGGCGAGGTCTTCCGCGCGGGGATCCGGATCACCAGCGACGACACCGGCGGCGGCTCGATCAAGGTCCGCGCGATCGTCGAGCGGAACCTGTGCCTGAACGTGATCATCGTCGATGTCGGCGAGGGCGCGCAGCAGAACATCCGTCATCTCGGCGACCCGGCCAAGGTCGCGGCCAAGCTCGACAGCGCCCTCGCGGCGGCGAACCGCGCGATCGCCCACTTCATCCGTCAATGGGACGAGGCCGCAATCGCCGATGTCGCCGCCGAGATCAAGCCGCAGCACCGCGACGACGCGGTCACCCTCACCGACCTGCTCGACGAGTACAACGCCGCGCAACAGCGCGACGCCCTCGCCTGCGACATCCTCGAGGGGACCTATCGCGGCCTGCTCGCCGAACTCGGTCTCGTCCCCTCGCGCCAGATCGAGGACAACGTCTCGCGCCTGCTCGCCGCGCATTGGGACCCCCGGAACGAGTCGGGCGCCCGCCGCCCCGACATGGTCACCCGCGGCGCCGTGGCGAACGGGCTGACTCTGTGGGCGCAGGATCTCGACCCCGTGAGCGCCGACAAGGTCGAGCGGTTCGCCGGCCAGATCGTCAGCGGCGATCTCGACCTCACCTACAGCCCCAAGCCGAAGGCCGCGGCGGCGTAGTCTTCGGGCCCCCGCCCCGAGTCATGGGCGGGCGGGGGTACCACCGTCGGGGGTTCCCGCTCCACCCCGACGGCAGCACAAGATGTGCCCCGCGGCTGTGTCGGACTGGCTGTCCGGCGTTCGGATGCTCGCGTGACCTGGGGGACAGGTCTGAAAGGACAGAAATGGACACCGCTCTCTCGTTCATCACCATCGCCCGCTGCGCGCAGGACGGGCCCGACTTCCCCGTCCTGCTGCCGTCGCGCATGCTGGGCGCCGCGCAGGCCCACGCCGACGGGCACGGCGACAAGCTCGCCGTGCTCCTGCATCAGCCGTCGCTTCCGACGTTCACGCCCTCGCGCGGCGCCTGCCCGGTCGCTACCTTCCTCGTCCGTCAGTACGGCGCCCCCGCGCCGCGGAGTCAGTCATGATCGAACAGTTCGTCAACCTCACCCCCGGCCCGGTCACGCTGGTGACCCGCGCCGGCGAGTTCGTCACCGTGCTGCCCGACAAGGGCGGGCGCGTACGCGTCGAGCATGCGAAGGACCCGGCGCGCGGTGCTTCGACGCTCGCGTCCGGGCGTCACCAGATCGACCTGCATCCGGCGCTTTGGGATTCGCCGCTCGCCGGCGGTCTCGGCGTCGACGACCTACCCGACCCGACCCCCGGCCAGGCGATCATCGTGACCGGCCACATGGCGGAGATCGCCGCGCTCACCGGCCGCGAGATCGACGACCTGTTCGTCCCCGTCGAGCGGGTGAAGGGCGACGCGCGGGCGGTCGAGCTGCACGCGTACGCGTCGCTTTGCCCGGCCCGCTACGCGACGCCGGCGATGGCGCTGGTCGTCGACCACATCGCGCGCGCTGGCAAGCCGGTGATCAAGCGCCCCGGCGTCCGCGGCTGCTACACGATCGGCGGGTACGACGTGCGCACGGTGCTCGACGTGCTCGAGCACTTCGGCGTCGGCGAGACGCTCGCGTCGTACCCCCGAATCACCGAGATCGACCTCAAGAGCGCCCAGCGCTGGGCGGCAGAACGGAGCAGCCATGCACGTGCGGATTGACTCGAGCTCGCTGCTCGCCGCTGCGAAGCGGCTGCAGCCCTTTACCTGTCGCAGCAGCCGCAACATGTCGATCCTCGGCGGCGTGCGCCTCGACGCCGCGGTCTCGCTCGACGGTGAGAACGCTGGTCGCTTCGAAGTCGAGGCGACGAACCTCAGCACCGCCGTCCGCGCTGGGGTCACAGCGAAGGTGCTGCGGACCGGTGAGTTCGTCGTCGACGCGGCTGCCTTGATCAAGGCGCTCGCCGGGCTGGCCGGCGACCTCGAGCTCGAGGTCGTCGGCGGCTTGCTCAAGATCTCAGCCGGCGCGCGGGTCGTGCGTCTGCAGGGGCTCGACTCGAAGGACTGGCCCAAGCTGCCGCGTGCACAGCTACACGCGCTGCTGGCCGTCGCCGACGTCGAGGGCTCTTACCCGTGCCTCACACTCGCGGATCTGATCTCGCGGCCGCTGGCCGCGGTGCTGTCAGACGCGCAGGCCGCGACCTTCGAGCGCGCCGACAAGTTCAAGGACAAGGACGGCGCCGACGAACGCGACGCCCAGCGTCGCGGGCTGCTGCACCTGCTACTGCGCTTCGACGGGAAGCGGGCGAGCGCGACAGGCTGTAACGGACACATGGCGATCCAGTCGGTCATGCCGTGTCACAACGTCGTCGGCGACACCCTCATCCCGCGCGACGAGGCGAAGCGCATCGCGCAGACCCTTCGCACATGCACCGGATTACCGTGGGTCGGTGAGCTCAAGATCGACGAGGCCGACGTCGAGGTCACCCGATCGTTCGCGCGGCGCTTCCTGGTGATCAACGCGGGGCAGCTCGAGATCTACGTGCGCGCCTCGCCGGTGCAGGCGGCGAAGTTCCCCGTCCTGCAGTGGCCGGCGGAAGCGCGGACGACCCTCGAGGTCGACACGAGCAAGCTGTTTGCTTCGGCGAAGTGGCTGTCGTCGATGGCGCCGGCGAGCAAGATCGCCGAGTTCGTCGTCGGTGTTCTCGGTCGTGACCGCCTGCAGATCCGCGTCGACGATCCCGATGTCGGCGAGTCGATGGACATGCTCGAGATCGAGGTCAGCCACCGGGGCAAGACCGCCGATCTCGTGTGGCGCATGTCGATCGAGTACACGGCGATTGCCGCCGACGCACTCGCCAGCGACGCGGTCGAGATCCGTCTGTGGTCCGCTGAGCAGCCCGTCGTACTCGAGCAGGGCGAGCAGGGCTGTGTTCCGCGGGTGCGGGCGCTGATCATGCCCTGCAAGGTCTGACGCCCATTGCGATTATTCGCCGCGTGCATACACTGAGGTCGAGATGTTCCTGATGTTCTCGCAAGGACGCGCCAGCGTGCACCTACCCGTCGACGACGACGGCAAACCGAAGCCGGCAGGGCCCGGCACCACCGAAGCCCGCGAGCTGCGCTCGCGCTTCGACTCGCTGCGCCGGGTGGCGACCGGCGTCGCCCACGACGAGGGCGCCGTGCAGGAGCAGGCCGACAACGTCCCCGACGGCGTGTGGGTCGTGAATACCCGCGACTGGTCGGTGTCGTTTGTCGCGGCGAACCGCGACCCCGCGCGCGACAAGTCGATCGCCGACGAGGAAGCGATGTGGGCGCGGGCCCGTCGCTTCCGCGACGGATGGAAGCGGAGGCATCTCGGATGACACGCCTGTCCCTTCGACACACACGCGCGCGGCGTCTCGCCGCGCGGACGCAGGTCCCCGAGACGTGGGTGCTCGCGCTGCTCGCCGAGACTGACAAACACGGGCTGCAGCAAGACGCCGTCCTCGCGCTGCTCGGCGCGAAGCGTCGCCAGGAGATCCCGCCGTCGATGACGCCGCGTGCGGCGGTCGACGCGCTGCGTCGGCGCTTGCACGCGGCGACGACGGCGCTCACGACGGGCGAGCTCGACGGGGCCATGACCGGTCCGGGGCTGCGCCTGCGACACGTGCAGGCGCCGCCGGTGTCGACCGTCGACATCGGGCCTTGCAGCGCCGCGGTGCTCGCGTCGGACGACGGCAGCCCGCCGCTCGTCGTGCTGACCCCGCTCGAACCGAGGGTCGTCCCCGCGGAAGCGTGGGCAGCCGGCGCCGTGTCCTTCAAGGTCGCGCCCGGCGAGGCGCGCGACCTCATCGCGGCCGGCGCGTGCCGGATCCGCGTCGCCACCCCCGAGGGTGCGTACGACCTCGAAAACACCACCGCCGAGTTACCTGCCCGAAAGGACACGTGATGTTCAGACACAGACCCGCCGTTCTTCCCGCCGCCCTGGTCGCGCTCGCCGCGGCGTCGTGCGTGCCCGACATCGAGGCGATGCAGACGCAACAGCACATGGAGCAGGCGATCGAGGCAGAAGTCGCCGCCCTTCGAAGGCGCGGTCTCCTCGTCACCGCCGAGGACATGACGACAGCGGTGCGCACTATCATGATGCGCGGGCCCGGCTTTCACACGGCGCTGTCGCACGTGGTCAAGCTGTGTCTGCGGATCGCCGAGACGAACGAGGTCGTCAAGCTCGACGAGGTCGACATCGCCGAGTCGGTGTTCGATGTGCACCGGCGGTTCGTCCTCAAGACCGGCGAGACCCGCGAGTTCGTGCCGCGAGCGTATGGCGAAGTCGCGGCCGCGCTGGGGAAGTCGGTCGGCGAGATCGCCGAAGCCGCCCGCGCGGCGACGACGGGGCCCATGGAGCCGTTCATCGGCCGCCCCGACGGGGTCGACCGGTCGAACCCGTCGCGGCCGCTGGTCTTCGACTTGAAGACCAGCAGCGGGCTCGAGATGTCGCTCGCCTCGCTGAACAAGGTGCTCGAGCCTACCGTCGCCGCGATGCGCTCGTTCGGGGAGTCTCTCGAGCGTGCGGGGTTCAAGCAACGCCAGGTGGTGAAGGGGTCGAAGTGTCCGCCGCTGTCGCTGCACGAGAACAAGCGGCAGCGTCTCGCGCGGCGGCGCCAGCGGAGGGCGAAGTGATCGACACCCTCGAACATGACCTCGGTGTCTCGGTCGTCGTGGCGCCGCACGACGACGACTTCGTCATCGAGACCCCGACCCGGCAGGTGTTCCCGCGGATCCGCCTGAGCTGCGGACGGGCGCCGGGGGAACCGCTCGTCGCCATGCTGCTCGAGCTCGAGAGGTACGCCGCCCTCGAGCTCGCCGAGGAAGCCTGAACATGCTCGTCGAGGTCGAACATCACTACGGTTGGACGCTGCACGATGAGCCCGTCGACGACTTGTTCGCGGCGGCATGTGCAGCCGTCACGACGTCGTGTTGGGAAATCCTCACCCCGACGAATCACACCCTCGAGCCCGGCCCGTGGGCGAACGCGCCGACCGAACACGGCGGGTCGGTTCGCGTGCGCACGCTCGTGCGGCTGCCGCAGTTTCTCGGTCCGGCGATCGAGCCGGGTCAGACGTGGCTGGTGCTCGCGTATCGTCGCCACTTCCCGCACGGCACGACGGCACACGACCGTCACGGGCGCCGCTGGGCGCACGTCTCGACGCCGGGCTTCCCGCACCCGGCGAAGTACCGAGAAGGGCCGAAGCCCTGGCGTCGCGCGTCGTCGAAGTGGGCGTGCATCGACGACCCGCGCGTGTCGTCGGCTGAGCACCCGCACCTGTTCGCTGACCCCGTGGCGTTTACTCTCGACGCGCCCTCGGTGACCGAAGCGGAGATCGAGCGTGCTCGACGCCTCGTGCACGACGCGTTCACGCTGCGACGACTTGCTGATGTCGCCGCCATGCGATGCACGCCGAAGCAAGCTGCGACGGATCTCAGACTCCGCGGTACCGACCGCGATCGCTGGCTGGCGATCAAGGCGTGGCGCCTCGCGGCGAGGATGCAGGGCGACCCCGAGCGCAGCCTGCCCGCGAGCGTCGGCCGCCGACCCGACGGCGACCTGCATGCGGCGATCGACCTGTGCCTGCAGCTCGCGGGCATCTTCGATCTCGTCCGCACTGAACGAGCGGCGAACCGCTCACCCGTGCGGCCGCGCAAAAGTACGGCTGCCTGAAAGGACAGATCATGGATTCACCGACGTTCGTGCACGTCGTCAACGCGACGCGCCTGCTCAGCGCACGACTCGAGCCTGTGCGCGCCGCGCTGCCCGCCGCTGGCTTGAAGGCGGTCGCTGCGATCGACCCGACCTCGTACGCGTTCGGCAACTACACCCGCTTTATGCAGCTCGCCGCGTCGGGCCCGCGCTTGGCCTTGTTCGTCGGCATGAATCCCGGTCCTCACGGCATGGCGCAGACGGGGATCCCCTTCGGTGACGTAGACACGGCGCGGGTGCTGCTCGGCGGCGCCGACACCATCGACCCGCTGCCCGGCCTGCGCGCCGCCAGCGGTGCCGCATGGGACTGCAAGGGGCTGGCGTACCACCGGGGCGAGCAGTCGGGCATGCGGCTGTGGTCGGCGCTCTCGCAACTGTGTGGCTCACCCCAGGCCGCGCTCGAGCGCTGCTGCATCGTCAACTATTGCCCGCTATACATGGTCGGGCCTGAGCTTGAGAACATCACGCCCTCCGACCTCCCGCGCAGGCACGACATCACCCGCGCGCTCGAGGCCGCGTGCGACGAGCACCTGCGACAGCTCGTCCTCGGTCTCGAGGTCAAGACCGTGCTCAGCTTCGGGAGCTACGCCCACGCGTCGGCGCGGCGCGCCCTCAGCGGCTTCCCCGTCGACTTCTATACGACCCCGCACCCCAGTCCCCGTCGAGGCAGCGCCGCGGAATGGATCGCCAGCGCCCTGCCGCTGCTCGCCGGTGTTCTCGGCGTCGACGGGGGTGTGGCGACATGACGCCGGTGTTCGTCGACGTGCTCGTCGAAGTCGTGCGGCAGATCGTCGTCCTCGCACTCGTCGAGCTGACACAGGATCCGCGCACCGCGACGAGACTCGCCTGCGCGCTCGAGGGTTACCTCGACTGCGCCGAGGTCTTGTCGATCCTCGACGTCGAGTCGAAGGGTCGACCGGTGGGGCTGCACACGAGACACCATCCGCGCAAGTCGGGCGGCGTGTTCTGGCGCGCCGCGGTCGACGTCGGGCTGCTGCACCCCGAGCACTGCGCAGCGCACCAGTCGACCGACGGCGGCCGGGGCTGGGGGGTTCGCGGTCCTCACGGTCTTGTGCCGGCGTACTCGGTGCACCTGCTCGGCGACTGCGTCGGCCCCGAAGTCGCCGATGTGCCGCTGCTGTCGGCGGTTATGACGATCCGCCGACTCGTCAACATGCGCCGGCAGTACAAGCTCGACCGAGCTCAGCGCGCCCGCGCGTGGCGCATCGGTGTCGGCGCGCTGCGCCGCGAGATGCAGCGCGAGCGCGGCAGGCTGTCTCTAAAGCCAGACGCCTTCCGCCGGCTGCACCTTGGCGGATAGCTCCTGGTGCCCCCAGAACACGAGGACGCTGCCGCCCTTGTTATTCTGGACGGGCCCCGCGTCGGGGCGGCGGTGATCCAGGAACGCGACGCGCCCGCGGACCATGAACACGCGGATCGCCGCGTCCGGGTCGACGCGCAGGTCGCCGCTTCGGTCGTCCCCGAGCAGCGTCTCGATCTTCTCTTTCGCGCCGCTGTCGCCGGCGATGTCGACGAGCTGCCGGATCGCGGCGTCGAGGTCGTGACGAGAGAGCAGGAGCGCCTGCCCCCAGCCGGTCTCGAGCAGGTTGCCGGGGATGATGCCGGCGCCGCAGCCGCGACGGGCCGCGTGCCAGAACACCTGTAGCAGCCAGGTCGGAATGTCGTCGTAAGGCGGATTCCACCAGCAGACCGCTTTCGCCGGCCACACTTCCCGCAGCCCGCACGCCTTCACTTGCAGCCGCCCGCCCGGCTTGTACGTGCCCCGCGTGCACTCGCGGATCGGCACCGACTCGGGACCACCGTGCAGCGACACGCGACAGGGGACGATGCTGTGCTCGTTCGACGCCGTGTCGAGGTCGAAGACCTCGACGCCGCAGATCCGTGCGACGAGCTCGAACGTCGGCGACGACGTGCGCCAGTGCGGGAAGTGCTGCGCCATCGCGCCATCGCCGACAGGCGCGCCCGTCGTCGGCGACACGGGGGCGTCGTCGGTTGTCGGGCTTGCTGTCGCGGCCGGCGCCGACAGCGACGCCGGTGTCGTCGGCAGCGACGGCGTGAACGGCGACATCGGCGGGGCGATCCGCGACTTCAAAATCTCGTCGATCGCCGGCGCACGCCAGCACGTCGCGCGCAGGTTGAACCCGGCGCCGCGCAGTCGATGCAGCTTCGCGGCCAGGCGGTCGAAGTTCCACACCGATGTCGCGGCCGACTGATTGTCGGCGATAGCGAAGCCGTCGGCGCGGTCGCCCTCGAGGTCGCTGATCGCCGCGGTGATCACTTCGGCACCCTGGCGCTTCGCGGTCCTCAGCGTGCCGTTCCCGGCGAGGCAGCGGAAGCGACCGTCGCCGGTCGGTATGACCGAGATCGGCTTCTGCAAGCCGTACTCGTCGAGGCTCTCGCCGATGTCGGACAGGTTGTCCTCGGGGTGTTCGCGGGCGTTGTCCGGGTCCTCGTCGATGAGGTCGACAGGGATGTCGTGACAGACGATCGTGAACTTCGACTTGCGCGACGGGGCGATGTGTGTCTCTTCGGACATGTTTTTCACTTCATCTTGGCGAGCAGCGCAAGCAGGCGCGCGCGGTCCTTCGCCGCGAGCGCACGACGCTTGATCGTCTTCGGCGGTCGACCCTCTTCCTCCGCCGCTTCGATGTCGGCGGGGTCGGGCTCTTCGATCTCTTCCTCGATCGCCGACATCATCGAGACCCGCAGATAATCGGGCGTCAGCTTTGCGGCAGCCTCACCGGTGCCGCGAAGCCACGCGGCGGCATCGACGATCCGCTCGGCGTCGAGGTCGACACCCGGACACACCGCTTCGACTTCCTCGCGCGAGACGGACTGCGCGAGCAAACGGACAGCGCGAACCTCGTCGACGGTCAGCGGGTTCATGCGAGCGACCGAAGGCTGCGCAGGATGTCGGCGTGACGCGGGCTGAGCTCGTTCAAGCTGTCGACGATCGACGCCACGTCGTCGTCGGCGCGACCGAAGCCGGTCCCCTCGCCTCGGCGGTTCAGTGCGATCGTCACGACACCGGTGCAGTACGCTTCGAGCTCGCTGGGGGTCAGCGTGATCGTGAGGTTCGTCAACGTGGTCCCGAGCGCCTCGGCGATCTTGGCGAGTCGCGCCGGCGACGGCGTCCGCACATGCCCGAGCAGCAGGTTCGCGATGCGACTCTGCGGGATGCCGGTTTCCTCGGCGAGCTTCGAGCCGGTGAACCCGGCGACCTTGCGCTGCTCCGGTGTGAGGGTCTTGTCGGTCTCGGCTTGAGCGCGCGCCACAGCATCCCGCTGCTGCAGAAGTTCGCCGATCCGGCGCCCGATCTTGCCGCCCGGCGTGGGCGGGTCCGGGGGCGAGCGTCGCCGGCGTGTCGTCGTCGTCATGTCCGGCTGAGTATATGCGTCGCGCGGATAGACGCAACCCCGTTCCGCGGCTGTGGATCGGCCCTTGCACAAGGGGCAGGTGCGCGTGTAGCGTCCCCTCGTGAGCTTGGCCCCGGTCGGTTTGTCCCTCGGTCTCTGCGACATGGTCGCGGGGACACGTTGGTCGATGACGGACCGCGGCCTATCGGCGCGGGTGCGGCCGACATGGGTTGGGACCCGCCAGTACAAGAGGATGGACGGCGACGGCGTCGTCACTGTCTTGCGGCGTCCGTCGCAGGTGAACGCGCCCGGACATCTCGACACGTACAAGCGGATGGTCGGGACCCGCAACCATCCGATGCGTGATGGTCGACGCGTCTTCCTCAGCGCCGGCGTCGAGCCGGGGACACCCGCGCCATGGGACCCGACCGTCGAGCTGCGCCCGCACAGCGAATACTTCATCGGCAACATCGGCGACGCCGTCGAGCTCGTCGACGTGCCGGGGCTCGGGAAGGTGCCCGAGTTCACCGCGACGATCCGCGACGCGCTGGCGATCAAGGACATCCGCAACGGCGCCGTCGAGGTCAGCGCCGGGTATGTCTCTTGGTTCATCCCCGCCGAGGAAGTGCCCGTCGACGGCGTCGAAGTCGTCGGCGTCGGTGAGTACCGCAACCCGGCGACCGGGCAGATCGAGCGCTTCGACCTCGAGGGTCTGTGCGACCCGACGGACCCGCGGATCCCCGACGAGATGCGGGAGTTCGTCGGGGGCAATCACCTGGCGTTCTGTCTGCAGCGCGGGGGCGGTCGCGGCGGCCCCGAGGTTCGGATGCTGCTCGACTCCGCCGGGTCGCTGATCGACGCGGTGCCGATCCGCCGCAACGTCCGCGCGTGGCAACTGCAGCGGCACATCGACGAAAGCGGCGTCTCAGGACCCGGCGCCGTCGTCATGTTGCTCGAGGTCGAGAACGGGCCGTGCGCCGCGGTGTGGCTGACCGAGACCTCGAGCGCCACGGCGTACGACTCGCTCGAGACGTTCAAGCGGATCCACATCGGCAATCACTCCGAGGGGGCGAACGAGCTTCTACCGCTGGTCATCGGCCAGGCGTTCATGCCACCCTCTACCGAGAACGAACCCGACGACGACGCGCCCGACAGCGACAGCGCAGAGGAGAACACCAGCATGGATCCGAACAAGCCCGGCAACGGCACGCCGCCGAACCAGCAGCCCCCGCAGGACGGACAGAAGCCGACCGGCGACGCCGCCCCGCCGAACGGGGCGCCCAGCGGGACCCCCGATTACAAGGCGATGCTCGAGAAGCTGCAGCAGGAGCACGCCGCGGCGCTCGAGAAGATCAAGGCGCTCGAGGGCGAGCTCAGCGCGGCGAAGACCGACAAGGCCGGCGCGCAGGCGAAGGCCGACGCGCTGCTCGAAGAGCTGCGCCCGCACCGCGAACGTGCGCTCGTCGTGCTGCGCGACAGCGCCGCCGACATCCTCGGCGCGACCGGCGAGCTCGCCGAGCAGATCAGCAAGGCGACCGCCGACCAGATCCCCGAGCTCACCGTCCGCAGTTACTACAGCGCGCACCCCGAGGCCGCCGCTCTCGTCGACAACCTCGAGGGCAAGCTCAAGAGCCCCGAGTACGTCAGCGCCCGCTTCGACGTGCTGCGCGAGCAGCACAGCAAGGCCCGCCGCTCCCCCGCCCCGGCCGTCGTCAGCGACGCGTTCGCGGCGTCGTTCAAGCCCACCACCACCGACAGCGACAAGAACACCGCCAAGCTCGGCGGGCAGGCCGCGCTCGACGCGATGCAGAAGGAAGGGATCTGATGACCACGTTCAGCGAGACCGCCGCGATCCAGTTCAACGAACTGCGCACGACCGACTTCCCCGAGCCCGGCGCCCGCTGGCGCGCTCGTCCGGCGTCCGACGTGTACGACTCGGCCTGCGCCGACCTCCGCCCGACCACCGCCGGCGTCCTCGAGATCGAGGTCACGAACAACGTCAACGGCGAGACCTGGCACTTCAACTATCAGGGCGTCGTCGTGCCGTTCGTCACCGGCGCGAGCGCAGCGCTGACGATCGCGGCGCTGAACACCGCCCTGGCGTCGGTGTTCGGCGCCGGCAAGATCCTCGAGGAAGAGGTCACGGCGATCACCCCGGCGTCGCCGAAGATCACGATGACCCTCGCGCTGGGCGTCGTGCCCGACCCGACGCCGACGATCACCGCCAGCACCGGCGGCCTCACGTCGACGTTCACCGTCGCGTACACGACCACGCCGACCGCGGCCGTCGATGTCGACCCGGGCCTGTGGGTCGCCCTCGACGTCGGCCGGTACGACCCCCAGGGCACGTGCGTCAAGCTGATCGAGTCGCTCACCGATCGGCCGTACGGCATGACCATGCTCGAGGGCGCGTACCCCAAGCTCGACGTCGGCGGCGTCGGTCCGGTCACGATGCACTGGCCGCACGGGCGCCCGATGAACGTCGCGCGCCACTTCGAGGGCGGTCTGATCGGCTACGCCGACGGCGCGATCACGAACGCCGACATCGGCGCGACCGTGTACGCCGTGCGCACCGGCGCCCGCAAGGGCTGGTCGCGCAAGAACGACGGCGGCACGTCGCAGATCACCACCGGCACCGTCGTCGCGAACAACGGCGACACCGTCGGTCTCACGATCTCCGGCAAGCCGGACGTGACGGTCACGTCGACCGCCGACGCGACCGCGACGGCGGTGCTCCTGCGCAACGCGATCAACGCCCGCGCCGACCTGCTCGCGCTGCTCAGCGAGCCGGCGAGCAACGCCGCCGCGGTGCTCACCCTGAAGTTCGCGGGCTACGCCGCGCACACCGTCGTCTCGGTCTCGCCGGCGACCGCCGACGTGACGCCGATCAGCAGCACCACCCCCGTCGCCGCGACCGCCGTGGCGACCAAGTCCAAGTTCATGCAGCCCGCGGCCGACGGTGGTCGCGTGGCGATCGCCGTGCTCGAGGGCTGACCTATCGGGCCCGCACCATCGGACATGTCCGATAGAACAGGAACAATCCCCGTGACGACCAGCATCACCACCCACGCACCCCCGAACCCGATGGCCGACGCCGCCGACCTGTGGCGCGGCGAGGTCGCCGCCATGCGCGACGAGACCGGCCGCGCGCACCACCGCACGTACAGCGGCAAGCCCCTGCCGCGTCTCGTCGTCGACGCCGCCGAGGGCGAGATGATCGTCGAGGGCGTGTACTCGCGCGGGCGGCGGTGGGACATCGGCGACGATATCGGCTGGTCGGCCGACGCGGTGCAGCAGCTCGCGCAGGTCTGCGCCGGCTTCACCCGGCGGGCCAAGTCGGCGATCGACACCCGGCTCGACGTCGCGTCGCTGCTCAAGCATCCCGACGGCGCGCTCGAGGCGCTGCGGCAGCGCGTGCGCGAGGATCCGAAGTGGGCGCTCGCGCTGACCCCGGCCAAGGTCGACGACGCGCAGGGGTTGTTCCTCGTCGGCGAGCTGATCCACAACTTGCCCGAGATCGTCCGCGTCGAGCGCGCCCAGCCCTACGCGCGGCAGATCTTGCCGATGCGCTTCCTGAACGCGCCGGGCGCCGACAGCTACCGCTTCTCGGTCATCGACGATTACGGCGACGCCCAGTGGACGCAGGGCTTCGACGGGTCGCCGCCGATGATCGGGCAGAAGCGGCAGCAGATCCGCCGGCCGCTCGAGTACCTGTGGATGGGTGCGCAGTGGGGCCTGCGCGAGCTGATGCAGTGGCAGCAGGCGCGCGCGAACGGGGTCCGTCTGCCGGACTTCGCCAGCGACCGCCCCCGCGCCGCGCGCGAGGCGATCCTCCGGCAAGAGAACCTGTGGCTGCTCTTCGGCGGCCCGTCGAACTCGGGGATCCTCGGGCTGCTCTCGTACGGCTCGCCGACGCTGTCGGCGCAGAAGATCGTCGTCTCGAACTCGGCGAACTGGGGGAACCTCGACGCCGCCGCGAACGTCAAGATGATCACGGACCAGATCACCGCGATCAGCCTCGACGGCGTCGAGCTCGCCGACACGATCCTCATGGGGATCGCGCAGTACAACTACTACGCGACGACCCAGTGGCCCGACACCGACAAGATGATCCTGCAGGTCCTCATCGAGAACCTGCGCCCGCTGGGGATCAAGGAGATCGCCGCGGTTCCCGAGCTCGGGTTCCGCGCCCCGCTCGAGGCGAAGTTCCTCGACAAGAAGTACGACGCGGCGACCGCGAAGCGGTACGCCGGCGGGTACAACAGCAAGGACTGCATGGTCGTGCTGTCGCGACGCCCCGAGAAGGTCGCCGGCATCGTCGGGCAGGACGTGAAGACCCTCGCGCCCGAGGTCCGCCCGGCGCTGACCTCGGTCACGATGATCCTCTCGAGCGGCGGGTGCGAGGTCCGTTACCCGAACGCGCACCGGATCGTCACCTTCGACGCGTTCGTCCCCGAGTGATCCGCGACCTCAGTCGCGCGACGCGAGCCGCCCGCGAGGGCGGCTTTCGCTTTTGGTCGATCCGCGCCATGCTGACACCGCATGTGCGTCTCGACTCAAGCCGTCCGCGACTGCTCGCTCACCGGCGAGTTCGACACCCTCAGCGACGCGCAGATCAACAGGTTCATCGTGCGCGTCTGCCCGAAGTATCAGACCGTGATCTCGAAGGCGATCGCCGGCTGGCCGCACATGGTCGCGCTGCACGTCGCACACGAGCTGCACGAGGCGCTGCTGATGGAAGGACAGGGCGGCGCGCAGGGGGCGGTGCAGTCAGAGAGCTTTCAGCAGGTCGGCTCGCGCAGCTTCGCCGTCAACGCGCAGAAGCCCGATCCGAACGCCGAGGCGATGCTGCCCGGCTACTTCAACAGCCCCTATGGTCGGCGCTGGCACGGATACTGGGTCGGGCTGCCGCCGGTGTTCACGGCGATCCCCACATCATGACCGGCATCGAACAGCTCGCCGCGCGCATGCGCCGGATCGCCGCGCGCCTCGAAAAGGCGGACGGCGCCGCGGTGGTGTACGGCATCCGCGACGTTCCCCATTACAGCGGCATGTCGGCGGCTGAGCTCGCAGCGATCCTGTTCCGAGGGACACGTGACGGACGGATCCCCGCGCGCGACTTTTTCGCCGACGCCGAAGACGAGATCCGCAGGCAAGCGCCGCAGCTATGCCGACGAGCGGCGCGGCGGATCATCCGCGGGCTCACGGTTCGCCAGGCGCTCGAGCCGCTGCGCGCGTTCTGTGAAGACGCGATCCGCGACTCGATGGACAACTTCAAGATCCCCCCGAACGCCCCGTCGACGATCCGCCGCAAGGGACGCGACGACCCTCTCGACGACACCGGCGACCTGATCGACGCCGCCGGCGCAGAGATCGAAACCTAGCCCTTCGACTGGCCCATGACGCCGCGTGCGAGCCTGTCGCGCACGCGCGCGTGCAGCTCGTCGAGCGCGGCTTGCAGGTGCTCGCGCGCGCGGGTCGTCTCGGGTGACGGGTACGGCCCGCGCTCGAAGTGCTGCAGCCTGTCGATGAGCATGGCGATCAGCGCGGGCTCGAGTACCCCGTTGTTCGAGGTCTCGCCGCGCGGGCCGCGTTGAAAGGCGATCGTGACCGACCCGGTGCGCCAGTCGATGCGATACGCATGCGGCGCCCCGCCAGGGCCGTTCTCGTCCAAGGCGGTGAGGGTCATCGTCGGCCCGAGCTCGGGCACTTCATGTGTGGTGATCTCTCGCATGCCTGCATGGTGCCCGCGTCGTCGCAGATCGATCCGCTCGACGACGTGAGCTATCGTCGTCGTCGTGCTCCCCCCGAACCTCGGCGCCTGGCTGCTGCAGCGGTACGACAACAGCTCGCTCGAGCCCCTCGTCTGGCTGCGACATCAGGGGTGGACTGCGACCGACGGCACGTACACAGATCTCGGCTACACCGAGACCGTCATGGTGCGCCCCTTCTACTTCGGCCCGGTGCCGCCGAACGCACCGGTGTCGGTCCGGCTCGAGGGCGATCTGATGCAGGATTACATGTTCCTTTGGACAGTCGCCGAGATCCGCGGCGGCGTCGAAGGCGACCCCCCGACGGCGCGCGCGCCGGATAGGTTCAGGCGGACGCGTACCGGCGCGGTGTATCAGGTCGAGCGACTCTTCGACCCGTCGATCATGCAGAACGGGCTGCGCGGTGCGTGGCTGCAGCTCGCCGAGTGATCGACGCCAGCGCGCGACGCGTGGTAGCGTTGCGACGTGTCGACGTACGCCCGCGTCCTCGTGCAACAGCACACACTCGACGCGCTCGGGCGCTGGGCGGCGATCGCCACCGGCATCACCGTCATGCACGGCGAACAGACGGGCTCGGGGTCCTCGCCGACAGGACCCGCGCCCCCGCGTCCGGCCCCGCCGTACGTCTTGCTCGAGTTCGTCGGCAAACCGGCGACAGCGTCGCCGAAGTTCGAACGAGAGCTTGACGCACCGACCTCGGCGACGGTGACTCTCGACGCCGCGCACGGTGAGTTCGTCGCGTTCATCGTCAACCTCGTGCGGCCCTTCGACATCGGCGAGGTCGCGGGGCCTGGATCGGACATCGACGAACTACCGGTACAGCGAGGCGTAGCTGAGACGCTGCCCGAGCTCGCGGCGCGCATCGAGACCATGATGTCGGCGCAGCTCGCTGGTCGCGTCGATATCGCGATCGTCGGCGACGACCTCGTCTTCACGCCCGTGCGCCACGGCGACCTGTGGCGCGCCGAGAACATCGAGAACACGACCATCGTCCTCGGCGACGGCGAGCCCGCGCGCATCGTCGATCGGCTGTGGCGATGCACCGTGCGGGTGTGGGTGTACGGCGCGAAGACCACGAGCGGAGCAGCGGCCGACGCCGGCGACGGGAACACGACGACCGAGCTCACCGCGGCGCTGCTCGAGGCGCTCGACACCGACTGGTGTCGCGCGCTGTTCGACACCTTCGGTATCCGTCGGACGAATGAGCCCGAAGTCGTCACGCCGTCGGGGCGGAAGAACCACGCGCTGCGCGAAGACCGGGCGTACTTCGACCTCACGCTCGGCGTGCCGTCGCGGTACTCGCTGGCCCCGAAGCCGACTGCTCAGGTACAGTTCGGCCTGCAGGTCGGCCAAACACCAGCGCCCGAGGGCAACCCAGAGCCCGTCGAGCAGGAGATCGTGATCGATGCCTAACCCCGACATCTACGCAGATTTTGTCGAGTTCAACGTCGTCATCGTCGCGGGATCCGTGCTCGGCGCGTCGTTCTCGCTGACCTGCATGGTCGACGAGTTCGCAGCGACGCCGGCGTTCACAGGTCGGCTCAAGCGGTACACCGGCACGCCGAACCAGATCCGCGCCGCGGTTCTCGCCGACGGTTTCTCTGCGACCTCGGCGCCGTACCGACAGGTCGACGCGTTCGTGAACAACGTGAAGCCGATCGGCGAGGTCCTGATCGGGCGCATCGGCGTCGGCGAAGACTACGTCGCCGGGCTGAACGCGATCATCGCCGAGGCCGACGACTTCTTTGCCTTCTGCGTCGACACGCGGAACAAGGCGACGCAGCTCGCCATCGTCAACTGGTGCGAGAGCCGCAAAAACAAGTTCTACGTCTTCACCTTCGCCGACCCCCTCGCGCTGCAGGGCGACGCCGGCTCGATCCCCACGCTGCTCAAGAACCTGCAGATCGAGTTCTCGATGCCGATCTGGTACGACCCGCAGCTCGCGACGAGCTACGGGCCGGCGGTGCTGCTGTCGACCGCGGGGACCTTTCAGGTGCCGAACGGGGGCACGCTCAAGCTGCGCATCGACGCCGGCGCCGAGCAGACCTTCACGTTCAACAGCGAAGCGGGGACGCTGCTGTCGGGCACCGACGGACCGTATTCGATCAGCGCCGGCGACGAGATCGAGCTGCAGATCAACGGGGGTCCGTCGATCTTCATCGAGTTCGTCGACGACCCGTACTACTTCCCCGGAGGGCTGGCGAACCCGGTCACCGCGGGCCAGGTCGCGGCCTTCCTGAACGATCAGACGGCGGGTCTGAACGCGACCGCCGACGGGCTCAAGATCCGCGTGTCGACGATCCGCCGCGGCACCGGCGCGCGGATCGAGGTCTTCGACTCGGTCGCTGCGGCAGCTCTCGACCTGCCGATCAGCGAGCACCAGATCACGACCGGCACCTGCGTCAATAACAACGGCGACAGCGTCGGCCTGCAGGTCGACGCGCTCGCCCCGCTGAACATCACATCGGGGGCGAGCCCGGCCGCCGACGCCGGCGCGTTCGAGACCGCATGGCTGGCCAGCGCGGCGCACTCGGCGATCGGTACGCTCGAGGCTGTCGGGAACACCGTCGTCATTACGTTCTTCAACTCGGCGGCGCACACCGTCACGTCGATCTCGCCTGCGACGGCAGACGTGACGCCGATCGCCCTCACGAACGCGGCGGTGAACAGCGGCGACAACGGGGCTGGCTTCGCCAGCGACGCCGACGCGGCCACGTCGACCGAAGTCGCAGCGCTGATCCAAGCGACGATCACCGGCGCAGCGGCGGCCGCGGTGGCGACCAAGTTCAAGGTCACGACCACGTCGCTCGGGAGCGGCACCGCGTCGATCGAGATCACCGGCGGGACGCTCGTCGACGAGTTCGGTCTCGAGCTCGGCCTCATCGACGGCGTCGGCACGACCGAGAACTACCTCGATTGCCAGATCACGGGCCGGATCGCCGGCTTCGATCTGGACGCGCCGAACGGGTCGACGGGCTTCGACAATCAGACGGTGCCGCAGACGCCCGGCAACGTGCTGACGAACACCGAGCGACAGGCGGTGTGGTCGAAGAACTGCAACACGTACGAGTTCGTCACGAGCGCGCGGCCGGGCGAGCTGCATCGCGGCGTCGTCCCCAAGGGCTTCGACGCGGATGTCGTGTGGTCGGGCTACTGGTTTCGCGTCCGCGGCAGCGAGCGCGTGAAGGCGCTGCAGAACACCATGGCCGATCGCGGTGAGCGGATCCCGTTCAGCGAGATCGGGATCGCCATGTACGACAACGTCCTGCGCGGGCTGATGCAGGACGGCGCGCGCAACGGCCACATCCTCGGGCCCGAGCTGCGCGGCAAGGACCCGCTCGGCGTCCGCAAGACGTATTTCAAGACGCCCACGATCGCCGAACAGACCGCGACGAACAAGGCGAACAGCACCATCGGCGGCTTCGAGACCGCGCAGGACGCGGCCGGCACGATCAAAAAGGTCATCATGAACATGACCCTGATCACCCCCTGATGACCTGATCCAACGGACATGACTCGGAGGACATGACCAAATGAACGCGCAGCCCCTCGGCGATTACGATCCTTCCCGGGTGATCCAGACGGTCGGCGACATCACGCCCGTGGCGTATGGTCCCGACACGCGCATCACGATCGCGCCGTCGGCCGACCACTTCCTGATCATCGTCGGGCAGGACGGACACATCATCCGCGTGAAGAACCGCGCCGTGACGTACACGGTGAACTTTTCGCTGATGAAGACCGACCCCGCGAACGACCTGCTGATGAACCTGTTGATCAAGGACATCGACGGGATCGACGGCGCGGGGATCGTGCCCTACGGGCTCGCCGACAATAACGGCAACGCCAAGGCGTCGAGCAAGCAATGCTGGATCTCCCGCGTCCCCGACCTGGCGTACAGCGCCGCCGGCGACATGTATTCCTGGATCCTGCAGCTCGGCGCGACGACCGTGTACGCCGGCGCCTTCAAGTCGTTCTGAGGCTCTCGTGTGTCGCTCGTCTTCCCCGTCGTCGGCCTGTATGACCCGTCGCTCGTGATCGTCACGCTCGGCGGGCTGCCGGTGCGCGGCATCGCCGACGAGGAAGGCGCCGTCAACCTGGCGACCGAACGACGATGGACCGCGGCGAGCGGCTGCGACGGCGAGACGATGCGCCGGCGCATGCGCTCGAAGCGGGGCCGGCTCACGCTCAAGATCATGCAGTCGTCGCTCGCGCTCGACGGCTTCACGATCCAGTCGTTCATCGACTTCGCGCTCGGCGTCGCGGTGCTGCCCATGGCGATCCTCGACGTCAACGGGAACGGGAACCGAGTCGCGTGGGCCGAGCGTGCCTGGATCGACGGTCCGCCGGCGTCGATCAACTTCTACCCGCGACCCGAGTCGATCACGTACACGCTCGAGCTCGACAACGTCGAAGTCGTACTCGGACACCTGCGCCGCGACAGGGCGAACTAGCAGGCTTGCCGCGGCCGTGGTAAGCCGTGGGCATGTCGCAGACCTCGCCCTCGAACCTCGCCACCGCTCCCCTGCTGCCCGTCGACACGACCGACGAGGATGCCGCCGCGCTGGGCAAGACCGTCACCCCCGCGGCCGTCGGCTTCGGCGTTCGCATGACCGAGGGCGCGGTCCCGCCGACCCTCGCGGCCGCCGGATACAAGCCGCTGGTCACGTCGCCGCTGTGGGCGATCCAAGGCGATTGGCAATACATCTATCGGCCCCTCGCCGCGTGGGATGCGGCGCAGGTCCTTGCCGACGACATCATCCGCGTGACCGACGGGCGTGTGTTCTCGTTCGTCTCGAACTGCCTCAGCGTGCTGCGCCAGGCGGTCAACCTGCAGCCCGAAGAGGGCGACACGGTGCCGCTCGGGGTGATTCAGTATCAGTTCTGCTCCGACGAATGGCGGCGGCAGTGGGTCAACCTGCTCGGGGCCTGCCCCGAGCTCAAGCCGAACGCATGGGCCCGCGACGTGATCGTGCGCTGCGACGTGCGCCGGATCCCCAGCCCCGCCGAGGAGATGAAGCCCGACAGCGACCCGACCAAGGACCACGGCGGGCCGATCTTTCAGGTGAAGGGCGCCGGCGAGGTCGGCACCTTCTACCGCGGCAACCGCGACCAGATCGTACGCATCGGGCTCGCGGCCGCGTGGGGGTCGGTCGGCGATTTTTTCGTCTCGCGGTGAGGCGCCCGAAGCCCTCGCCGAAGTCGCAGGTCGAACAGCTCGTCGACGCTGACGCGACCTTGAAGACACACCCGCCGCCGCCGGGTCTATCGCCGCTGCGCTGGCGCCTGCTGCGGCTGTGTCTCACGTCCGACGGCGCGCCGTGTCCTGTGCAGCTCGGCGCGCTGCGGCGCATGTCGCTGCGCGAGGCGCTGCAGCTCGAGGCGGTCGCACATCACAGACAGCGAGAGGCGCTGTTGCTGCAAGACGCGTTGCGCAAGGCTGCGGAAGCTGAGACCGAGAAGCGCCGACGGGCGCGCGCCAAGCGGCCAGGCTGAACCGGCGATCGACCTCGTGATACCGTCGCAGCATGGCGCGCGACGAAATCGCGGTGATCGTCGAAAAGGTGGTGCTCGACACCGCCGAAGCCGGGCGGGCAGCTCGTGCGCACGCGAAGCGTCTCGACGAGCTCACCGCGGCGACCAAGCGCGTCGCGCAGGCTGAGAAACAGACCGAGGCCGCGCAGCGAGCCCTGCGCGAAGAGACGCTCAAGCTGCGCCGCGAACAGCTCGCGGCGACGACTGAGAAAAAAGAACTAGCGCGACGCGCCGCCATGGTGCGCCTTGAGCTCTCGCAACAGGCTGAGGCTGCACGCCAGGCCCGCGCCGCACAGAAGGCCCTGCGCGACGAGCAGCGCGCCCTGTCGGCCGAGATGCGGAACACGGCGAAGGCGGCGAAGGAAGCTGCCCGCGCCGAGGCTGCGGCGGCCCGCGAGAGCGAGGCATCGGCGCGGCGCATCGCCGCCGCGAACGCGTCGGCCGATCGAAGCGCGGCGCGGCTCGGCGCTGTCTTCGAGCGGTCGGCGGCAGCTCGTCGCGCCCGCGAGATGTCGCGGCTGAACACGTCGATCGGCGAGCGACGCACCGAGATCGGCAAGCTCGAGGGTCGCCTCGAGGAAGCTCGCGGGCAATCAGTCGGCGGGGTCCTGCGCCGGCGCTTCGCCGAGTCGACAACGAACGAGGCGACCATCGACAACGTCGGGCGCTTCGCCAGCGGCGTCGGGGCCGCTGGTCGCGCAGCCGTCGGCACCGCGACGGGGCTGGTCGGTCTCGGCGCCGGCGCTGTCGCTGGCATCGCCAACATCGGCGGGGAGTTCGAGAGGATCCGCGCCAGCCTCGAGACGATCGAGGGCTCGAAGAGCGGCGCCGAAGCGGCGTTCAAGACGATCCAGGATTTCGCCCGCACGACACCGAACGGGCTTCAAGAGACCACCGAGGCGTTCATAAAGCTGCGCGCCCGTGGTCTCGACGCGTCGATCCCCGCGCTGCAGTCGTACGGCGACACCGCGGCGGCCATGGGCAAGACCCTGAACGACGCGATCGAAGCCGTCGCCGACGCGACCACCGGAGAGTTTGAGCGCCTCAAAGAGTTCGGGATCAAGGCGTCGACCGAGGGCGACAAGGTCAAGCTGACGTTCAAGGGGATCACCACAACTGTCCAAAAGGACAGCAAGGCGATCGAGCAATACCTGATTCAGCTCGGGCAAACGAACTTCGGCGGCGGCATGGAGCGCCAGTCGAAGACCCTCGGCGGTGTCTTCTCGAACCTCAGCGACACCGTGTCGCAGCTCGCCGACACTGCGTTTCAGAGCGGTCTCGGCGACGCGCTGAAAGAAGTCATCGCCGACATGACCGGCGCCGCCGGCGAGGGCGAGCACTTCGCCAAGGTCGTCGGCGAGACCCTCGGCGGGGCTGTGCGCGACGCGTACGCCGCGGTCAAGGATTTCATCGGTCCCGTCGACGAGCTCGCGCCGAAGTTCAAGGCCGCGTTCGACACGGCGCGGACGTTCGTCGGCACCGTCGTCAGCGCAGCCGGGAAGATCGCGTCGTTCGCCGCTGCGATCGGCGGCACGACGACGGCGGTCATCGGTCTGTCGGCGGCGTTCGTCGCCCTCACCGGACCGCTCGGCGCCGCTGCTGTCGCCGGCGCGGCGCTGGGGGCTGGGCTCACCGCGGCGCTGCTCGGCGTGCGCTCGCTGGCGCGGGAGGTCGCCGACGACATCCTCGGGATCGATCGCGGCCTCGAGCGGGCGATCGAGCTGTCGCAGCGGATCGAGCGCGAAAAACAGCTCAAGCAACTGCGCGAAGAGCGAGAGACCGTCGGCAACGCGATCCAGCAACAGGCCGCGCGCAGCGCTCGCGCGCAAGACCTGTCGTCGAAGGTGCAGGCCGCTGAGCTGCGCAAGCGCGGCGTCAGCAAGCTGTCGGACCTGTCGGCCAAGGATCAGCAGGCGGTGCTGCGCGCGGCGAACAACGCCGCGGCGATCGCCGACAGCAGCGACTTCGACCGCCAGGCAGGCGCCGTCGAGGCGGACATCGCCGGCCGCGAGCGCAGCGCGGACGCAGCCGAGTTCTCGCGGCTCAAGAAAAAGAAGGGCCTGTCGCCGGCGGAGCGGAAGCGCCTGAACGAGCTGTCGACCAAGCTCGACATCGCGGCGCGCGACCCGAAGGCCGCGAAAGAGAAGCTCGACGCCTTCGACGCCGAGCGGAAAAAAGAGCTCGACGAGCTCGTGCGCAAGGCCGAACTTCGCGGCGGCGACGAGGCGCTGCAGCGAGGCGACATCGCCGGCGCGAGCAAGGCAGCACGCACGGCGGGGGTCGAGACGCGGTCGCGGCTCGAGGATCAAATGCGACGCGGCGTCGCGCTGCCGGGCGAGGTCGAGAGGTCGCTGCTGCGCGCGGCCGGGTTCGAGGACGTGAAGAACGCCCCACCGCCGCCGGTGGTCGTGTATCAGCAACAGTTCACGTTCGATGTCGTCGTCGAGCTGACCGCGGACATCGTCACGCAGGGCGACGCCGACAGCGTCGGCGGGGAGATCGCCGGCTCGATCGAGACACATCTCGAGACCGACGTGCTGCCCCGCGCGTACGAGTCTTTCAGGACCACGATCCGCAGGTGACCCATGCCACAGACCGGCGCCCGTCTCAGCCTCATCCCCTCGCGCCCGGTGACCGGCGTCATCGGGAACGTCGTCGACTTCGACTCGACGACGCAACGCACACGCGACGCTCGCGGCCAGGCGATCCGTCACCCGAAAGAGTCGACCGAGTCGCTCACCGACGACGTGATCCTCGAGCCGGTCGTGCTGCAGGTCACCGCCCACTACACCGACCACCCGCTGTACTACGGTCCGAGCTTCGGCGGGTACGGCGGCAGGTCCGAAGACCTCGCGTCAGCGGTGCGCGCGGTGCAGACCTCGAAGACCCCGTGCCTCGTGATCTACGGCGACGAGATCTTCCCGTCGATGGTGATCGAGTCGATGAGCGAGCCGCGCACCGCGCAGACCGGCGACGCCGTCGACATCGACTTGACCCTCGTCGAGATCGACATCGGCGAACTCGCTCTCGTGACGGCGATCGTCGATGCGCAGACACAAGCCCTCGGCGACATCGACACGGTGGACATCGGCTGGCTTCCGTGACAGCTTTCGAGGCGACCTGATGGGGCGCGCGGGCTGGGGGTTCTCAGTGAGGAGAGAGCCCCCGGCCCGCCCTTTCGTCGACAGCCTGCCGATCGCCCGGTAAGCTCGTCGACATGGAGATCGACATCAGCCGGCCCGCTGGTGACGTGCGCAGCTTCCGCCGTCCGGTGACCCTGTCGGGGTCACGCTGGCAACTGCGCTTAGACCCTTCGGCGCGCGGCGGTGGGTGGTTCATGAGCCTCGCCGACGTGACCGGCGTCGACCTCGTCCGGTCGATCGGCTTGCGCGTCACCCCCGGCGACCTGCTCGCGCCGTTCCGTGCGCGCCTCGGCGACGCACTGCCGCCCCTGTCGCTGCGGCTGGTCGGCGAGAACGACCCGGGCCTGCACGACCTATCGCGCGGCGTCGTGCGGCTGCTGTACGGTGAGTGAGCCGCGATGGTCTCCCCGACGCAGAAGTTCGGCCGCTCGGTGCGGGTGTACTTTCAGACAGCCGTCGGCGCGGTCTTTCAGCTCGTCGACTGGCGCGCGGGGCGGCCGGTGCCGAACCCGCTCGGGAACGTCAGCCTCAGCGCGCACTTCACGATCCGCAGGTCGACGAACCCCGAGCCCCACACATGCGAGCTCGTCGTGCCCGGCCTGTCGCGCTTCAGGCGCGAGTCGATCTTGCGCGCGTACGAGGAAGCCGAGCGCCTGTCGTGGTCGCAGCGCACGGCGATCCAGGCGGGTCGCGTGCGCATCGACGCTGGCTATGGCGACGACGTGGCGACGCTGTTCATCGGGGACATCGCGCCCGACGGCGTGCGCGACGACTTCACGCGCCCCGGGCACGCGCTCACGCTGCGCGCGCTCGACGGGCGCATCGCGTGGAAAGGGCGCTTTGTAAACAAGGCGACGGGGACCAACGTCGATATCAACACGATCAGGCAGGTCCTCGCCGCCGGCGGGGACTACATGGCCGGCAAGGACGCCGACGCGTCCTTCGCCAAGAACTTCCCGAACCTCGTCAAGCTCAAAAAGGGCTTCCCGGGGTACGAGAGCGGGTATGCGATCTTCGGCGAGAGCCGCAAACAGAACAAGTCGCTTTGCGCGACACTGGGGATCGCGCCGTTCTTTCAAGACGGCGAAGTCCGGTACATGTCCATCGAGGCAGCCTTGTTCGACTCGGCGGTCGTGCTGACCGCGGCGCGCGGCGGGTTGCTGCTCGACGCCTCGCCGCTCGGGCTTGACCGATGGCAGGCGCGCACCCTCATGGAGCACCGCTTGCGACCTGGCCGACAGGTCATCCTGTCCGACGACCTGGGCAAGCCGATCGGCGCCGGTGTGTTTCGCGTCGAAGCGATGGTCGCCATGGGCGGGCCGAGAGCCCGCGACTTCAACACGATCGTCGACCTCGTGCCGACCGCTCTCTCGGGGGGTGCGTGATGCCTCGGTTCCCCCTGCCCCGCTTCCTGTCCGTCGAGGCGTTCGCCGACAAGATCGTCGAGCAGGTGATGATCGAGCTGCGCGTGTGCCTCCCGGCGCGCGTCATCGAGTACATCCCGCCGATCCCCGGTCCTCGCCCGACACCGCCGCGAGCCCGCGTGCGCGCCGATCACCTGTACGTGCGGGAGTGCGACCCTGCCGACAAGCTGCCGCTCGAGAAGGTCATCCCGCCGAACAACCCCGACGACGTGTCTCTCGTGTCCGGCGAGTACGTCGACGGGTCGATCCTCGTACCGGTGCACTTCCCCGGCGGGTGGGGCGGGTGGTCGCGTGGCGCGCTGCTGCCGGGCGAGCAGGGCAAGCTCGTGTTCACCGACAGGTCGATCGACGGATGGCAGATCGACGGCGGTGTCGGTGACCCGCTCGACCCCGCGGTCGGCGACATGCACGGGTTCAACCTGCACGACGCGTTCTTCGAGCCTGGCATCCGCAGCGGGATCGGCATGACCGGCGCCGGGCCGGCGCCGTCGGTGATCCCCACCGACGGGTCGGCGTGGGGCCTGTCTGATGGAACAGCCGGTCTCACCGTGCGCCACCCGACCGGCGACCCGACGACGCAGCGGAATCTGTCGCTGACGACGACAGGACCCGAGGTCAAGATCGACGCGGCGTCGAAGGTGAAGGCCGGCACGGTGACCGTACCGCTGGCGAAAGCCGACCCGGTGAAACAGATCCTCGAACAGCTCGCGGCTGACTTGACGGCGTGGGTGCCGGTGCCGAACGACGGCGGCGCGGCGTTGAAGGCGATCGTCATGCCCAGCGTCGTCGCCCTCGTCAATGCGATCGCCGCGCAGATCCCGACGACCAAGCTCGAGGGCCAGTGACGACGCGCGCGTCGCCGGGTAGGATCTGCGCGTGGTGGCGCTGACGACACTCGCGCAAGACCTCGAGACAGGCGACCTCGCCACAGACGCGCGAGGGATCGGGCTCGCCTTCGGGGCCGACGCCGTTGTCGTCCTCGTCTCGAACGCCTGCAGGCAGCAGCCCGGCGACGACAAGCGACTGCCGGCGCGCGGCATCCCGCTCGAGACGTTGCTGGGCAAGGGTGCCAGCGAAGCGGCGATCCGCAGCCTGTTCGTGCGCAAGGCGGCGCAGGTGTCGGACGTGACGGCGGTACCGGCGTGCACGTCGAAGACAAGCGGCGACGCGGTGACCCTCGACATGCAGGTCGAGACCGACGAGCTCTCGGTCAGCACGTCTTTCACGGTGGGGACTTGAGACCATGGCGACGTATATCCTCGACGACAACGGCCTGCAGGTCCCGACGTTCGCCGAGCTACTGCAAGAACAGCTCGACACGTATCAGGACCCCGACCCGGCGGTCGGCTTCGGCGCCGAAGCGGATGTCTCTCCAGACAGCCCGTTCTACAAGATCGCCGTCCCCGTCGCGCGACAGCTCGCCAGCGTCTATCAGGGCTTGCGCGACTTCACGGCGATGCTCGACCCGGAGTCGGCGACGGGACAACAGCTCGACCGACTCGGCTCGCTGACGGGGCTCGAGCGCCGCGGCAAGACGCGGTCGACGATCGACCTGCGTCTCGTCGGCACGCCCGGCAAGCTGATCTCGAAGAACGCGGTGGTGCGGTACGTGCCGAACGGTACGCTGTGGCAGACCACCGAGGACCTCACGATCGCCCAGTCCGGCGTGATCCGCACGACCGCCGAGTCGCTCGACTTCGGGCCCGTCGACGCCAGGCAGGCGACCTCGTCGTCGTGGTCGATCGTCAGCGGTCAGGTCGACGGATGGACGAACGTCGAGTCGCTCAGCGACGCTCAGCTCGGCGCCTTCGCTGAGCTCGACCCCGAGTACCGCGTGGCGTTTCGCAACGCAGCACGCGGTCGCGCGACATATGAAGCGATCGTCAACGGCGTGCGCGCCGTGAACAACGTCAGCGCGGTGTACCTGTACGTGAACACATCGCTGCTGCCCGACCCGAACACGGGGCTGCTCGGGAAGCAAATGCGGTTCGTCGTCCTCGGCGGGGCGCGCCTCGACATCATCCGCGCGATTCATGACTACGTGGGCGCGCCCGTCGACACCGTCGGCTCGATCACCGGTGACATCGCGCCGGGCAACGGTCAGATCTTGTCGTACAAGTTCGATCGTCTGAAGCGTCGCCGCGGGTACCTGCGACTCACGTACACCGGCAGCAACCCGAACGCGCAGCTGCCTGCGGACGCCGAGGCGATCGTTCTCGAAGCGGTTGCGGCTGTGGTCCCGCAGGCGGGCCAGGCGTTCAATCCGGCGGTCTTCGGGCTCGCGGGGTTCATCGCGCTAATGACCGCGGTCCCCGGGTGCGTGACCAAGATGGTCGCCGAAGGGCGTCTCGACCCTGGTGATCCTTGGGTCGAAGACGCGATCACCATCGGGCTCGACGAGGTCATCGAGATTCTGACCGAGCCGTCGCCGGCGATCGTCGACAGCCCCGTCGAAGACCCGATGTCGGTCGCAGCGGGTTGGACCCTCGACGTCGAGGTCGACGGCGGCGCGCCACAGACCGCGACCATGGCGGCGATCACGAACAACTCGGGGCCAATCGCCGCGGCCCTGCAAGCGCAGCTCACCGGCGTCACGGTGAGCAGCAGCAACGGCGCGGTCCGCTTTGCCTCGAACACAGTCGGCGCGTCGTCGACGCTCGGCGGCTTCGCGGGCAACGTGGCGATCGAACTCGGTCTCGTCGGGCTGACCGCCGAGGGCTCCGACGGCGACGTGCAGGTGGTGCTCGTCCCATGATCGTCGATCACATCACCGAGGCGATCGAGTGCCTGCCGCCGCGACTGCGGGCCGGCGCGTACGCCAAGGTCATCACGGCGATCGTCAAGCCGTACATGACCCTCGAGGCAGCCTTCGACGAGGTCGGCCGGGCGTACTCGCTGCTCACGTCGAAGACGCCGCTGTTCATGCTCGAGGCGATCGCCGCGCGCTTCGGGCTCCTGCTGCCGCCCGGATTCAGCAAGGAAGAGATCCGCGTCTTTCTGCCCGCGCAGGCCGCGGCTGTCCTGTCCTCGGGGACATGGCCACAGGTGTACAACGTGGCGAACCTGCTCAGGCCGAAGACAGTCCCCGTCGACGCGCTCGCGTGGGTGAGCCGCGTCCCGCCCGACCACCTGAACATTGGGATCCCCGGGCTGCCGTTCGCGTGGGCGTCGGTGGCCAAACAGATCTTGCGGCAGGCTGTGCGCGCGCAAGACAGCTTCGACCTGCTCACGCTCCCGACCGACTATTTCACGTACGACATCGGACCCGGGTACGATGTCGGCGAGTACGCGCCGGTCCTCTGACCCAAAGGACACACGACCATGGCACCCCGAGCAAGGCCCGACGGATACGGCGACATCGACCTGAACGGCGTGAATCAATACGCGTCGCCGGTGCTGCCCGAGAGCTTGAATGGCTTTCCCGACGGGGACATCCCGCCGGCGAAGAAACACAACACGCTTTTTCGGCAGCATGGCGGCTGGGCGGCGCATCTCGACGCGACCGCGATGCGGTCGACGACGCTGCTGTCCGGTAACTCGCGGCTCACCACGCAGGCGTTCGCGTACGCGACGGGCGCCGGTCTGTCGAAGTCGATCGTCGGCGACAGCGCGTACATCATCGGCGGCAACTACGTCGACTTGCCGGTCACCCGCCTGGCGCTGGCGAACCTCACCCCTAAGACCTTCACGGCGTCGAAGTGGACGCACTTCTACGTCGCCGCCGACGGCGACATCATCGTCGATGTGCAGAACATCGGCGTCGCCCCGGCGCCGCCGGCGGGGTACGTCAAGCTCGGGACGGTCAAGACGAACGCGACCGACGTGACCGCGTTCGACAGCGCAGACTCGGCGTTCGCCACGGTGAGCGGCACCAGCCCCCTGCGCCTGCGTGCACCGAACCTGCGGGTCGTCGAAACCGTTGACGGCACCGCGCTGCAGGTCGACGGTGTGTCGACGATCGCCCCGGTCGTGTACGTGACGAACACCGGCAACGCCGCGCGCTTTCAGGCTGATCTGGGGGCGACCAGCGGTACCGGTTACGCGTGCGCGGTCGAGGCAGCCGGTACAGCCGCGAGCTTCACGCTCGGCGCCGCATCGACTGGTGACGGGCTACTGGCCACGACGGTTAGCGGCGCAGCCGGTCGCGCGATCGTCGTGAATAACGACAGTCTGCCGGCGCGCACAGCAGAGTTCAACACGCTGCAGCCCGGCGCGACCGAGGGTGTCGTCATGACCTCTAATCGTGGCGTCGCGCTGACGCTCAACGCACAAGGGCCCCTCGCCTGTCCGCTGGTGCTCGTGCCCAGCGACAACCCGAGCGCTGTCGCCGGCAAGACGTGGATCAGCGTCACCGACGACACGATCAACTTCTACGATGACAACGTCATCCGAAAGCGTGTGTGGGCCACGCGCGAGGGGATGGTGAGGGGGTCGGCGTACACCGCCGCGAACGTCAATAACTTCGCAGGAGCACAGGTCCTCGCCTCGTTCAACATGGATATCGTGTCCGGGCGTACGTACCGAGTCACCGCTGTTGCGGGTCTGGGTCGACACACCGCGTCGACGCGCGACGCGTCGATCTCGTGCACGATCGGCGGCGTCGCGGTCGCGTTCTCGGGCGAAGTGTTCTCGCTGTTTCAGGGCGGGGCGGCGGGACAGATCGAGCGCAAGTTCGTCGGACAGTGCTTTTTCACCGCCGGTGCGACGGGCAACCTCGCTTGCGTCTTTCAGGTCACCCCCGTCAACGGCGCGGGCAACCTGAACGCCAGCCAGCGAGGACTGATCATCGACGGCGCGTTCGACTGATCACAGCAGCACACAGCCGTCGATCGGCTCGGGGATCACGACCCATGTCTCGTCGTCCGCGGCGCGGCGGATCGGTGTCGTGGGACAGGTCTTCCACGACGGGTCCTTCAAGATCGCCGGCACCCGCAGCATGTCGACGACCACGTCGTCGACACGCAGCTCGAGCATGAACGCCGGCAGGTCGGGTTCGTTCGGCATGATCGACATGGTCGACTTCGCCGGGCTGTTGCTGCCGCCGAACGACCCGCAGGTGACGCCGGTCCCGAGGTCGAAGTTCTGCACACCGAAGCCGGTCAGCAGCGTCATGTGCATCGTCAGCGACGACGTGCGCGAACAACCGCTCGCGTCGATGACGATGTGCCGATCATCCGGTGCGACGTTCATGTTTAGCTCGACGAAATGCGCACACCCGAGGATCGGGTCGCCGCCGGTCGTGAACCCGGTCGTGAACTCGGTCGTGCCGTCAGACGTGGTCGGGAGCGTCGTCGACGAGTCGTCGCCGCTTGAACTGGTGCTGAGGTCGATCGTCGTCGCGGCGCCTGTCGTGGGCGGGGGCTCGGTCCCGCCGAGGGTGATCACTGGTTCGGTGTTGCCGGGGATCGAGTCGGTGGTCGTGAGGGTGTCGGACGGCAGGTCGTCGATGCAGGCGGGCGCGAGGACGGCAAGGATGGTGACGGTGAGGATGAGTCGCATGACGCCTGTATAGGTCCCGCCGCGCAGCAACACGACCGGCGCGACATGCGAACACGGTGTCCTGTTCGTGAGTTCTACCGGGGCCTGCTGATGTTGATCTCGTCTGCAGGTGAGACCCAGCCTGCTCGAAAGATCAGGATCAATACGCACGCCATGGTCAGCAGAATGACGGCCTGCCATAGCGGACGCCCACGCGGGGGGCGCCCGTATTCAGCGATCTCGCGGCGCAGAACGACGCTCGACGTCGGGTTCGGCAACACGTCTTCACCGGCGATCACGCGGATCCCCCTGGTCTCGACCGACCTCGATCGACGGGCGGGGCGGATTGTCGAGACGAACCACCCCGGAGTCGTGAAGAGCCGCACGGAGAGATCTGATCGCTGGTCCATCCTGAGACTCGATGAGTCGGGCCAAGGCGCGAACGTCGCGGACCTGCTGCGCCGAGAGCCCCGTGACTGTACCGAGCTGCTGCAGTTCGCGGTACCACGACAGCAGCATCCGAACGTTGTAGCCCCCCGTCCCCAACGCAGCGAGGAACAGGGTCCCCAGGACCGCATGCGCATGCACCGGCAACGCCCTCCCGCTGAGTTGTTCGCTGTACGCCCACAGGAGCCCGATCGCCACGGCGACCGCGAACCACAGCAACCGGTGCAAGAGCTCGCCGATCACCGGCGCAGAGTACGCCCCGCCCGGCGGGTGGTAAAGTCCGGGCATGTCGACCCGCACCCGCATCGCGTCCGTTCTCGCCGGCCTGCTCGCTCTCACGGGGATCTCGGTCATCGTCGCCGACGGAAAGTGTCGCGAAGAGCCCGTCCCCGCCGACCCGAAGGACCCCCCGCCGCGCGAGCCGGGCGGCGGGGTGCCGGTCACGCCGCCGGCGGCGCCGGCGTCGCCGCCCGTCAGCACGCCGGCGCAGGAGCCGCAGACCCCCACGACGCCAGCGTCGGCCTCAGCCGCCCCGCCACCGGCGCCGGTGCGCGCCGATCGGGTGCTGTGATCACGTGGTCGCCGGCTCGAACATGATGGCCTTTCGACCATGTCTCCGAAGCCATGCTCTCGCCTGCGCGGGGGTGAAGCGCGTCCGGTCGAACCGGAACGCCTGAACCTCTGTTCCCTCTGTTCCCCCGCCTGAACGCACACCGATGATCATCGCGACCCCCGGCTCGCCGGGGACGGGCTTGCGGGTGAAGCTCGCGAACCGGCGCGGCTCGATCAGCCGCGCGGTGTGCTCAGTCGGATAGGGGTCGGTGGTCGTCGCAGGCCCGCGCAGCCAGTCAGCGAAGGCGCGCTCGAGTCGCTTCCCCAGCGGCGTTTCATCGCCCGAGAACAGCGCGGCCGCGTCGACCGTGGGCGCTGGTGTCGGCGTCGTCGCCGGCGTCTGTGGGGACGGCGCGGGCGGCTTGTCGAGCTCAGCTTCGGTCGGTGGTGCACCCTCGAAGACCTCCCGAACCTCCGACAGCTTGTACTTCGGGCGCCCGTCCGGCGCGATCCACCGGAACCGGCCAGGCTCGACGTCGACGTGGGCGCCGCGCTGGGGGTTTCGCCGGCGGCGCAGCGTCAGCTTGCTGACGCCGAAGTGCGCGCGAACCTCGTCGGCGGTCTTCCATGCCTCGGGGTCGCTGTCGAGGGCCTGCTGTTCGGCGAGTCGGTCGGCTTCGGTGAGCTCGCCTTCGAGGTCGTCGCCGAGGTCGTCCGGTGCGCCGGTGCGCTCGGTGAAGACCTCGCTGACCACATCGGCGAGCTCGGGGACGATCGCCGCGACGAGGGTCTGCAGCGGCGCGGGCGGCGGGGTCCCGCCGTAGTAGTTCGTGACGGCCTCGATCAGCGCCGAGACAATGCCGACCTCGAGACGCTCGCGGCTGTCGCGGAACGCCTCGTCGGACAGGCGCACGTCGGGCACGTCGTCGCCCTCGCGCGGCAGGCTCGCGCGACCCTCGTCGCGGTCGATGATCTGCGCGTCCTTCAAGGCGATGATCGTGCGCGACACGAGGTCGCGGATCTCGGCCTGCTCCTGCGCGGTGAGGACGCGCAGCGGGCGGAAGACGATCGCCCAGTCGTTCGGCGGGGTGACGATCTCCGCGGGCCCGTTCTCAGCGACCATGAGGATCTCGAGCAGGCGTCGCAGCGGCGGCGCGACCTGCAAGGTCTGCACGACGCGCACGGTGTCGTAATACCGGCGCACGACTTCCTCGCCGGACGAGAACCCGGCCGGGTCGACGCCAAACAGCAGCATCGCCGGCAGGCCCGTCCAAGCCGAGAGCTGTGCGGCGGCGCGGTCGATGAGGTCGGCGAGACCCGTCGAGGGCTGCGCCTGATACGAGAAGTCCTCGGTTTCCTTGTCGAGTACGACGGCCCCGAGCTTCTGCATCGCGGTGTGCTGCAGGCTCGCGCGCTGCGTCGCGCTCTCCTCGTCCTTGACCCACTTCGACAGCCAGTTCGAGATCTTGTACACCGCGATCGAGAACACGGACGCAGCCTTGCGCCCCGACCGCATCGCCGAGAAGTAATCCTCGAGCGCCTGCCCGATCTCGTCGAGGCGCGAGGTTCCTTCCTCGGTGTTGAACCTCAGCACGCGCGAGTGATGCACGCGCACCTGGCCCTGAACACTTCGCTGCGCTCGCTCGAGGCTCTCGAGGATCGGCTTCGAAAAGTCGGTGAAGTCGTAATACTCGGGGAGACCGAAGTTCGGATCCGTCGGCGGCGACAACGGTCCGGGGTTGTAGTCCTTCTCGGCGAAGATCTTGAGCCACAGCACCCGCTTGATCGCCGCCATGTTGATCGGCTCGTCGAACGACTGACCGTCGTCGATCCCCATGACGATGACGGCTTCGCCGTACTGCTCGGCCTTCACCAGCCCGAGGTAAAACGCGAGCTGAACCCCGAGCTCGGTCTGCATCGCCGCGAGCCGCGCCGACGCGGCCTCGGCGACCGACGGCGGCATCGACGGGAAGCGCGTCCCCCAGCCCTCGCGCGTCGCGTCGAGCGGCCGCATGGCGATGATCCGGCGCGCGAGACCCGTGCGCCCGAGCATCTCGAGGATCACATCCGAGTACCCAGCGCGAGGTTCCCACCCGCCCTCGAGCGAGCCCTTCACCCAGTCATGCGGCTCATAGAACTTGCCGGCGAACAGCTCGTCGCCGCTGTCGACGACGCCGCGACGGCGCAGCGTGCGAGGCGACGGGGCGGTCGACGCGGTCTCGACGTCGGCCACGGACGGCGAGGGTGCGGGCGCGGGGTTCAGCGCGCGCGCGAGGTCTCGCCGGACGCCGGCGGCGAAGGTGCGGAGCGTGTCAAAAACGGCCACGCGCACAGGATAGGCGCCGCCCGCCGGGCTGTCACCCGGCGCTCTGGCGCTGCCGCAGCCGCCGCATCAGGGCGATGGCCGCGTCGGTGCCGTCGTCGTCGGCGAAGGCCGAGATCATCAGCTCGGTCTCGTCGACGCGGTCGCAGACCACGCCCCGGCCGGCGCGCTTCATCTCACCGACGTACCCCCACGCGCGCCCGTCCTGCATGGCTGCGGCGCTCGCGTCGGTGCGGTCGAATACCCACGACGGATCGACGCGCCCGCAGGGTGACACAGCAGCGGGGACGTAGATGCACCCCTGTCTCAGCGGTTCCTCGATCTTCGCCCAGCGCGACGACTTCGAGGCGTTGTCGACCGGCACGAACTCGAAGGTCGCGCGGCGACACTCTTCGCGGCTGAGGAACGTCTCGTCGGTCGCCATCGATCGACCGTGCGCCGTGCGCTCGATCCGAACGGTCCGAACTTCGGGCCATGTTCGAAGTGTCTTCGAGACCATGTCGCAAAAGTCAGAATATCCGGGGCGGTCGCGCAGTTCGGCCATGCGGTAGTAAAGGCGCGGGTGTTTGCCTGGCCCCTGGTCTTCGCGGTGCCGCATCCCCCACACCCCCAGCGACGCGAACGCCCCGTCGTTCGTCTTGTCCCCGTTGCTGTCGATCACGAGCTTGAACCCGTCCATCGCCGACGGCGCGAGCTCGTTCGGATCCCACAGCTTGAAGCGCTCGGGCGGGAAGCGGTTGACGAGGTCACTGATCGGCGACAGGTCGCAGAGGGCGGCATAGTCGCGGGGGATCATCGACACGCGCCGCTCGTCGGCGAGGTCTTGCCCGCGGCGGTTCGGCGAGAGCGCGGCACCCGGCGGTCGCTCGTCGTACGGCCGGCACCGTCCACCCGCGGCGATCGCCACCCGCAGCGCTTCGAGGTCGACCTCGAGGAAGTCGGCGAGACCTCGCAGCGCTGGCGTGCACCCGAGCAGCCAGTCGCGCTCGTGTTCGTAATCCCCGCTGCCGGCGCGCTGGATCATGGGCAGCTTGACCCGCAGGAAGGGCCACCCGCTCGTCGTCCAAGCCCGCAAGATCTCCTCGCGGATGTCGTCGTCGGTGAACGGCGTGAAGGCGATCAGCTCACACGATCGCGTCGACTGCTGTCGCATCCTGAAAACGGCGCCGTAGAAGTTGCGCACGGTCTGATTCCACGCCGCTGACAGCGCGCCCTGATCGCCGTCCCATGTCTTGTACGGGTCGTCGAGCATCATCAGGTCGCCGGGTCGACCGCCGACGGGGCCGCGGATCGACCGCGCGACGAACGACCCGCCGCTGCGCTTCCATCCGTGCAGCGTCCTCCGCTGCACGTCGATCATGTGCGCCGTGTCGGTCGCCTTCTGATCTTGGCGCGCCCCGCCGCGTCGCAGCTCGTGCACGCGTCCGAGCGCGACATCGGGGTATGTGTCCCGAAAGCCAGCGCTCGCGCCGATCTCCGACATCGTCGCCGACGACAGCTTGATAAAGTCGTCGGCGTACCCGATGTCTTGCACGCGCATCTCGGGCGCCTGTCCCAAGAGACTCGCGGCTGTGAGGCACTTGAACAGGGTCTTACCTTCCTGCTGCGGCAGCTCGAGCATCAGTCGACGGATACCGTCGGAGTACCCGCGCGCGTGCCGGATGACGCCGTCGAGCGCGGGGCCGACGGCTGCCGCGTGCCACCATTCTTCGACGTAGTTCCGGACGCAGATCCTCGCCAGCGCGGCGATGCGTCGGCGCGCCAGGGTGACGGCGTCCGCCCATTCAGGATCACCCGGCTGCACGCGGACCCCCGTCGGCTTCGGCGATCGTGTCGGCTGCGCGCGCCCGCCTGTCGACGACGAGCTGCACGAGATCGTCGATGGTCTCGTCGCCCTTCCATAATCGCCGCGACCACGATGCGGTCAGCCCGAGCGTCCGTCGTGCCAGCGCGTCGCACAGTCGGATCTCCGCGGTCTCGCGGGGCGCGTGGTCCAGCAACAGCCAGCGCCCAGCGGCGCCGTCAGCGAGACGCTGCACGATCGACAGCGTGCCGGCGTCGACGAGGACACCCGGCCGCGACCCCTTGGCCGCGAGCTTCCATCGCGGCCGACTGTCTGGGCGCAGGTTCGGGTCGAGACGGACGCGCGTCCCCACGCCGAAGGGGATCGGCATGGCCGGGTGTGTACACTGCCCGACGCCGTCAGCACGCGGCCCGATCAGCCGCGAGAGCAGCCAGATCGTACGCATGTTGTCGCAGCGGACCGACAGCACCGCGGACGCGCGAGTCATGATCTGGTGTGCCCAGCGAATCGCCTCGACGACACCGGCGAGCTCGACGAGCTCGGTCTTGCTGGTGTCGACGGTGACCACGTCGCTGTGATGCCACAGCTCAGTCGACGACGCGAACACCGCGCCGAACGCGGCGCGCCCCTGTGCTGCACTTGCATCCGCCCAGACGATCATTTCCCCCACCGCTTCGAGGGCTCGGTCCCCTCGGTCTTGACCTGCACATCGGGCACCAGGGCCCGCATTCCTTCGACCATCAGCCGCGCGAGCTCGTCGTCAGCTTCCTTCGCCCGCGACGCGACGACCTCGACGAGAAACGCGTCGTGCTCGAACACCAGCGGGTAACAACCGTACAGCGGCGAAGTCGGGTCGGTGAGACAGGCACCCCAGATCAGAAACAGAGCATTCAGGGCGCCGTCGGCAGCGAGCCCCTGAAAGCGGGTGTTCGCATTTTGCGTGAAGGTGCAGCCGCCGCGCACGCGCCCGCTGCCAAGCTGTACGACGGGTATGTCCTGATCGACCTGCTCGCCGATGTAGCGGAACCAGTCGGGCATCTCGGGGAAGGCCGCATACCACGCATATTTCAGGGCCTTCGCCTCGTCGACGGTGATTCGACGGCGCAGGCGTTGCCACACGTACTGTACGAACGTCGCGGCCCCCATGCCCCCGAGGAAACCGAAGTTGATCACCTTGCACATCTTGCGGGTGTCGTTCACCCGACGCTCGAGCAGGGTGAGCGGCTGTCCTCGCTTTTTCTTGATCTTCGACGACTCGAGGGCGAAGAGTAGCTCGTCGTACGTGAGCGACTCCCCCCACATGATTTCGTGAGCGAACACGCCGACGAACAGGTGCGGGTCTGTCCCTTCGACCAGAACGCGCCGGCCCTTGTCGTCGACGAGATCGAGCTCTCGCTGCGTCGTGTCGTTCAGGACGCTCGCTAGCGTGACCTCGCGGCCGAAGTGGATCACCTGGCACTGCGCCAGCGTCGCCATCTCGATGCCGCTGTAATCGCGGTTGACGAGCAGGAAGCCGTCGCGCGCGATGACCATCGAGCGCACGTCATGCCGGCGTGCCCACTTCACTTCCCGCAGATCCTTGAAGTCCTGCAGCGGCAGCGCGAGCTCGTCGGCGACGTGTGCCACGATGCCGGCAGAGGCGAGCTCGCGGGTGTGTTCGCGGTCGTCCTCGTCGTATTCGCCGTCGCCGGGTTCACCGTAGCCGAGCACGCCGAGCACGTCGCGCGCCTTGAGCAACATCATGTCCGGCGTCGTGTAGTTCTGGACGTTGTTCCCGTCGCGCTCTTCGGCGAGCTGCCCGGCGCGCAGGACCTTGTATCTGGTCTTGCCCGCGCTCGTGCGGCCGGTGTTTTTGAGCACCGAGTACCGCCACGACATCGGACGCTCGAGCCCACACCAGTTGTCGACCGGCGACCCGCAGTCGATCGCCAGCGGGCGGACGTAGGTCGAGAGCAGCTTCTCGGTCGCGTCGTACGCGACTTTCACCCGCAAGCCGTCGTCGTCGGCGAGCTCGGCGAGTTGCATGACTTCCTTGTCGGTGGCGACCTGGCCCTCGGGGTGCGCGGCCGACGGGTCGGTGCGAGGCACAGCGACGCCGGCGGCGATCAGCGTGGTCTCGATCCGCGAGCGGATCGCCTTCATGTCCTTGCTGTACTCGACGCGCTCGATCGGCTTGCCGCGGTGGATCACCTTGCGCCGCATCAGACCGGCGTCGACGAGTCGGTCGCGCAGCTCGGCGAGCGCGCGCTCGAGACTGACGGCCGCACGCATGGCCCTGGCGCCGTCGGTGCGCAACCCTCGCGCCGAGGACAGGTGCAGATTGAACTTCGCCACCGGGCGGGCGATCTCGTCGGGGATCACCCGCTGACCGAAGACTTCGACGGCGACCTGCTCTTGCGCGAGGTAGATGCGTCGCTCGATGACAGGGTCGTCGAGCGCGTACTGTGCCGCCCCGTCGGGCCAGGTCGAGAAGTGCCGCAGCGACCCCGTCTCGATCTCGCCGGCGAGCAGGAGCGCGGCCTGCTGCGACGTGAGGATGTCGTACGCGCAGGCGCAGAAGTGGCGCCCGTCCGACCAGCCGACAGGCGCGCCAGACAGCAGCAGGGCGCCGTAACCGGGGCCGCTGAGGTCAGCGTCGGGGGCGAGCTGATGCACGTGCGGGAAGGCGTCGACGGGGACGAGCGCCGGCCACCGCTCGAGCTCGCCGAAGCGCAAGCGGAAGCCCTCCGCTTTGGCACCCGAGAGGTCGAGATCGAGGTACTCGCGGGCCTGTTCTTCCATCGACAGATTGCCCGAGTCGGGCAGCCCGCGCGCGATGCGGATGAGACGCTGTCGCACTTCGGTGCAGCGCTGCAGGCCGGCGCCCAGCCAATCGAACACCCACCGCCACAGCGTAAGCCTGTCGACGCCCTGGCGGATGCACTCTTCGATCATCACCAGCAGGTCGTACGCCTGATTCAGCCCGGACAGCACGACCCCCGAGCGGATCGCCCAGAGAAACCAGTCGGCCATGTCGCGCCCTTGCAGCAGGTGCGGGCCGTCGTGTGAGCCGTCCTCGGCGACCCCGAGCCATTGCAGGCAGACCGGCGGCGGGGCAGGGCGCCCCGGGCCGATCTGGTGCGTCTCGGTGTCCCAGTGAATGATCGAGAACATGTCCGAAAGGTCAGCCGATGGCGGTAGTCTGGGCGCTGGCTTCCTCGTGCATGATCGCGGCGAGCAGGTAGATCACCGCCCCCCGCAGTTCGGCGAGGCGCCGATCGTGCGGCAGCCCGACCGCTTCCTCGGTCTTTTTCAGGGCTTGGAAGATCAGCCCCCCGAGCCCCACGTCGCCGCCGAGCAGCCGCGGCAGGACCATGATCGGCTGGTCGATGAAGTCGCGCCCGCGGGCGTGTCGCTCGCGCCCCTTGCCGCGCACGACCTGCTCGAGACAGCCGATCACGGCGCCGAACAGCGGCGTGAAGTTGGGCCCGTGCGGGTCGACGCCGAGCGCCATCATGAGGGCGTGCGACGGCGGCAGCTCGATCGGCGCTGTGTCGCTGGCCCGCGGGCACGCCTGGCGCCGGGCGAACGATGCGTCGCGTAGCGACTTGATCTCGCCGCTGATGAACCCGCGCAGCTCAAAGTGCCGGGTCCCGATGTCGCGGCCAGCGAGGGCGTTGCTGACTTGCGGACAGGCGGGCAGGTTCTCACGCGCGAGCTTTTCCCACGCGGCGAGGATCTTGCGATACAGGTCGCATCGCGCGCTGTCGTCGTAGCAGGCTTCCTCTTGAGACAGGTTGTCGTCAATCTCGTGTCCGGACATGATGACCTTTAGGACAGGTCGCCGCTTCCCGTCCGTGGAAAGCGACGACGGGTTCAGCTCGCGGCCGCGGCTGCGCGCGGCTTGCGGCCGCCGCGGCGTCCGCCGCCGCCGGCGCTCGCGTTGATCAGCGACGTGTACGCGTCGCTGCCGATCGCCGACTTCACGAGCTCGTGTTCGACGGGGCGGATCTCCGCCTCGGTGATGACCCACCTGATGTACGTGGGCTCGAGCCGGTGCACGTTCTCGACGGTCTCGCCGGCATGCCGGCCGCGGACGATGTACGGCCCCGCGGGACCGGGCCGGATGAACCCGACCATCTCGAGGGCGAGCTGCGTCAGCGCCCCGAAGTCGGTCGGAAGGTCGGTCTGCAGCGCCAGCGACCCGAACATCACCGCCGCCGCCGCCGAGCAGTCGACGATGGTGCCGTGCGCACCCTCGAGTCGGCGCCCGTACAGGGCCGCGTGCGCGGCCCCGAGGGTGTCCTTGAACACGTCCTTGCCCAGCACGCACATGACCTGGCCGAGCACCCGCGGCGGCATCGTTGCCGCCCCCGCGGCGCTGGCCCTGTACCACGTGTCGAGCTCGTCCTGGCTGTACCACGTGACCTCGCGCTCGCCGAGCGCCAGCCAGACGCCCATGACTTCAAGGACATGTGCCGGCGCGACGCCGTACCGTCGGAGCACCTGCAGGTCGAACCTGTCGATGTTGTACCCGGCGACGGTGAAGTGCTCGGCGACGTGCTGCAACTGCGGCAGCACCGACTCGATGCCGGCGCAGCCGATCACGTCCTCGTCGCGGATGCCGTGCACCTGCGTCGCGCCGGGGTGGATCGGCTTGCCGGGGTTCACCCGCGTCGAGAACGACCAGTCGGGCTCGGGCAGGACGAGGGTCGGCGCGGGCGGCATCGTCTGACTGACGCCCGCCCCGAAAGCCGCGAGCTCAGTGGGGTACTCCGCCCACGCTGCGCGGTTCGCCTCGATCGCGGCGCGGATCTTGTCCGCGCCGTACGCGACGACACCGAGTTCGCAGACCTCGCACGACGCGGCCTCGGCGTCGGTGGTCTCGAGGTCGATGAACGCGAGCGGGCGATCGCCGACGAGCGACAGCCACGACTCGATTCGAAGCGGCTGCAGCGTCACGACGCCACCCCCGTCGGGGCCGCGGGGGCGGTCGGCGCGGCCGGGGGTACGGGCGCGGGCGTCGCGGCCTGCGTCGTCGACGTGCGCACGAGCGTCCAGTCGGAGCAGTTCGCGAAGAACTTGCCGGGGGTGTTCCCCTCGACCTGCTCGACGGTCACCAGCATCAGCGGCTTGAAGTGCAGCACCGAGTCGATCGGCAGGATGAACCCGTCTCCGTCGCGCTCCCACGACGACTCGGGGTAGCCCATGGCCGAGAACAGGTCGGCGGTGCGGCGGTCGTTCGGCAGGTTGACGAACACTTCGCCGCCCGACATCGAGGGTTCGCCGCGCGTCGCCTTCGCGGTCTCGCGGTCGTCGAAGACCTCGAAGACGATCGCGGCCGACTGCATGCGACCCTTCTGCGGCACGTACCGCGCGGGCCGCATGTGCACCCGACCCTGCACCATCGCCGGCATGCGAAACTTGTGGGTGTGCTTCCCGGCGCCGGCGCCCGGCGACCCGGCACCCGGCGTCGACATGCCGGGCACGCCCACGCGAACCGGCGCCGGCGCGCCGGGCGCGCGTACCCCCGGCGGCATCACGCCCATAAGGGGCGCGACCGGGGCGGGCGCTGCGGCGGCCGGCGGGGGCGGGGCCGCGGTGGCCGGCGGCGCAGCCGGGGCGACGGGCGTCGTCGCGGGCGGCGGCGCGGCGACCTGGGGCTGCGGCGTCATCGGTGCCGGCGTGGCGACGACCGTCACGGGCGGGGGTGCCGCGGCGGACGCGACGGCGGGGGGCGGGGCCGTCTCGACGGGCGTCGGGG
>ERZ761597.15-NODE-15-length-94907-cov-6.089951_pt1 | contig 94907 bp, 99 predicted proteins | sample MGYA00433093_ERZ761597 | MGnify/ENA primary metagenome ERZ761597 (study PRJEB28899, sample SAMN03785557) | bioreactor sludge metagenome | biome: EBPR Sludge; feature: EBPR Bioreactor; material: 0.22µm filtered reactor supernatant | place: Saint Lucia: Queensland... | reverse complement strand
GAACCTGATGCGACGGAACTGCAGGACGAAGAAGAAGATGATGAAGATACGCTGAACTCGAATCAGTATTTTGATGATGTATCCGACGACTCTGTTCGTTTGTACCTGCGCGAAATCGGTAAGATTCCACTGCTAAACGCAGAAGAAGAATTGGCGCTCGCGAAGCGCGTTGTAGCTGGTGAAAAGAAGGCCAAAGATAAAATGGCCGAAGCAAACATGCGTTTGGTTGTGAGTATTGCCAAGCGTTACTCAGGCCGTGGACTCGATTTCCTAGACCTTATTCAAGAAGGTAACACCGGTTTGCTACGTGCGGTAGAAAAGTTCGACCCAGACAAGGGATTCAAGTTCTCAACGTATGCCACGTGGTGGATTCGCCAGGCGATTACTCGTGCTATTGCTGACCAAGCTCGTGTGATTCGTATTCCGGTGCACATGGTTGAAACGATCAACAAGTTACTGCGTACGCAGCGCCGCATGACTCAGGAGTTGAACCGCGAGCCAACGATCGAAGAGCTTGCCAAAGAACTCGAAATGGAACCTGAAAAGGTTGAATACGTTATTAAGATTAAGCAGGACATCCAAAGCTTAGATGCCGGTGTTGGGCGTGACGGCGACGGTGACGATGAAAGTACCCTCGGTGAGTTTATCGAAGACGAGGATTCTGTCACGCCAGAACAATCTGCCACAACGCAGCTGCTAAAAGAGCAGGTGCAATCGGTGCTTTCTACACTGAGCGACCGTGAGCAAAAGATCGTTCGTATGCGCTTTGGACTAGATAACGGCAAAAGCCACACACTCGAAGAAGTTGGTCAGGAATTTGCTGTCACACGTGAGCGTATTCGGCAAATCGAAGCTAAAGCTTTAGCTAAGCTTCGTAAGCACAAAGATGCCAAGAAACTGCACGAGTACCTGAAGTAGGAAACTGAACTAAAAAGTAGCCGCGTAATGCGGCTACTTTTTTAGTCGTAGAATTCAATATGTCGCAGTACGGTATCCATTTGCTCATGCAGCCAATCTAGGTCACGGTCGTTATGGATAAAGTAATCGGCAATCGCAATTGGGCCACCTTTTTCAAGGTTCTCAATCTCAGACCAATCCCTATCATCAACTTCCTGCGCGGTCATTGGACGCTCAGGTCGGTTGGCCATACGCTTCTTACGCTCATGTTTAGGAGTAACGATAGCGATCACTGTCATTTCACCAGGAAATTCGTGTTTCAGTACTTTATATTCACTCCATGAGTACAGACCATCGAATACAATCCGATGCTGGCCAGCGGCGATCAGATTACGAGCTTCGTCTGCAGCTCGCTTAGCAATAAATCCTTTCCCTTCTTTTACTCGTAGCTCTTCGCGGAATTTACGCTCAGGCTCCCAGTCTCCACGTCGTATGCCTGCTGCTTCCATTTCTTTGTACATAATCCCGCCAAAGTAGATTTTAGGTATATGTTTTTCAGTTAGGTACTCGACCGCCGAACTTTTACCACTGCCTGCTAATCCAACAAAGGCTACGATCTTCACATTTTTATCTGAACTCATTACACATAAGTATAGCAAAACCCTTACTTATGCTTGCCCTTAGACTCACCTTAGCGCTACAATTTCCGAAACAGATGGAGTTACGAGTATGTCCGAAGCACTGCAAACATATGAATTATTCGATGATCAAGACGAAGTACGCTCTCGTGAAGTGGGCACTAATGGCCTTTTTTCGAGCAGGGAAATCGCTGGCAGAGATAGCACGAATTTGTATCTTGAAGAAATCAGTCGGACGCCTCTGCTAAGTGCGGAGGAGGAGGTTGAGCTTTCGAAGACAATTGAAGCTGGTCTAGCGGCGCAGTATGCACTCGATAATGAATCTGTGAGTGATACAGGTGCCTCTAGAGAAGAGCTTGAGTGGTTGGCGGAAGAAGGCGAGCGAGCGAAGCTTCAGTTCACACAGGCGAATCTTAGGCTAGTTGTTTCGATTGCTCGAAAATATGGTGGATCGGGCATGCCTATGCTCGATCTTATCCAAGAAGGGAATGATGGGCTGATACGCGCAGTCCAGAAGTTCGATTACACGAAAGGCTATAAGTTTTCTACTTATGCAACCTGGTGGATTCGTCAGTCAATCACTAGGGGAATTCATAGAAAATCGCGGATTGTGACACTGCCAATCCATGTCGCTGAACAAGTGAGACAACTTGGTGGAGCAATGATCCATCTAGAGCGTAATCTTGGTAGGGAACCTGAACCCAGCGAAGTTGCTGAGGAGCTCGGGCTATCTGTTGAAAGAGTTATGAACCTCATGGCCTGGAGTCGGGATCATGTGAGTCTCGATCAAGGAGTCGATGACGATAGCGAAACCAGACTGATCGATCTATTGCATATCGAAAACACAGAGAGCCCAGAGGACCAAGCCATAGCACATGCTCAAAAGGAACACCTGGAGGATCTTCTGAGCTATCTCAAGCCTCGTACAGCGGAAGTTATGCGGCTACGTTACGGATTGGCGGACGGCAGAGAGCATAAGCTCAAGGATGTAGGTGCGTACTTAGGGATATCCGCAGAGCGTGTCCGTCAACTGGAACGAGAGGGAATAGCAATCCTGAAGAGAATCGAGGCCGGAGAGCAGGTTGAAAGACCGGAGCCAAAACCTGAACGACAAGTAGAACTGGGTAAGCGCGCGCTTCTGAGGATCCAATTAGGTGAAATGCTTCAGGCTGTAGGAGACAGGCTATCTGACGATCATGTTAGCGTTCTACAATCATACATTCGATCGTCTTCACAGAGGACAGCTGCCATTGAGCAGGGCGTGAGTACGGGGGCATTTGGAACTAAGTTCCGGCTGGCCAGGCAAGCACTAGATGCTGCGGTCATGGGTTAGATAGCTCGAAAAAGGTATACTACAAGATATGAGCAAACGATTGGTCCTGATCGATGGGATGAGTGTATTCTACCGCGGGTATTTTGCGATGCCTGGACTCAGCTTGCCCGACGGTACGCCTACGGGCGGCGTGTTTGGTTTTGCCAGTATCGCGATTGAAGTGATTAAAAAACTCGAACCCGATTATGTTGCTGTGGCGTGGGATAAATCGAAGACCGCCACGAGTAAGCGAAAAGAAATTTTTCCTGAGTACAAAGCAGGTCGTACGCGCCCACCCGATGATTTTTTTGCGCAGATTCCGCTCCTGCATGACTTACTCGAAAGCTTTGGCTGGCCATTAATTGAAATCGACGACTACGAGGCAGATGACATTATTGGTACGATTTCAGTTGCCGCAGCCGATAAGGATATTGAAACCTGCATTGTGAGTGGTGACTACGATATGATGCAGCTACTCTCGAAACACACGAGCGTCTATATCAACAAGAAGGGAAGCGATATGATGCGCTTCACTGAAGCCGAATTTGAAGAGAAGTACGGCGTGAAGCTCGCGCAATTTGTAGATTACAAGGCTCTTGTGGGTGATTCGAGCGACAACATTCCAGGTGTTAAAGGAATCGGACCAAAGGCGGCTCAAGCACTGCTTGGTGAATACGACACGCTCGACGGTATTTACGAACATATCGATGAGCTAAAGGGCGCCCAGAAGACTAAGCTCGAAACCGATAAGGCGAATGCTCTGATGAGTCGTGAACTCGCCAAGATATTCTGCGATGCACCGGTTGAACTAGATTGGAAAGAAGCTGATATCAACCAAACTGATTTACCAGCAGTCGCAAAAAAACTCAAAGACCTGGAATTTCATTCGCTTATCAAACGGCTACCTAAACACATGCAGGAAATTGCCGATACCAGTTTGTACTTCCATGAAGCCGATGAAGTGAATCTAAAAGAAATTGAGTGGCCAGAAACACCGAGCATCGACGGACCATTCGTGCTGCATTTAGCAGACGATGAATTGTGGGCATCGTTCACACCAACCACCATATCGCATACCAAACTTGATCAAGTAGACAATTCGTTCTGGCGGGCTGTCGAATTTGGTACGGTAATTTCATACGACGTAAAAGATCTATATCATGCGTTGGCGAAACAAAACATCAAGGTGCGCTTTAGTGATTTACATGACATCCGCCAGGCGGCATTCCTACTTGATCCACTGCGCCGTGATCGTTCATTAGCTGGCCTAATTGGTGGAGAATTGGCGAGCCCAATCGAAGAAGCAGCTGCTATGCGCCAAGTATACGGATGGCAAACAAAAGCCTTCGAAGAAAAACCTAAGGTGAAGGATATCGCTGATCGTTTTGATTTCCCGTTGATTTATCATTTGTTCACCATGGAGCACCAGGGCATCAAGCTCGATACCGCTGTGCTGAAGAAAATGAGCAAGGAGCTCGGCGATAAGTACGACAGCCTCGAACAAGAAATGTACAAGCTGGTTGGCGAAGAGTTCAATATCGGTTCACCAACACAGCTTTCTGAAGTACTGTTTACGAAGCTGGAGCTTCCAACTGCAGGTATAAAGAAGGGTAAAACTGGGTATTCAACGGGCCAGAAAGAACTCGACAAGTTACGCGGGCTGCACCCGATTATTGAACTAATCGAACAAACACGGGAGCTATCTAAATTAAAGAATACGTATGTCGATACGCTGCCTGAACAAATTGATGAGAACTCAAAACTTCACACCACGTTCAACCAGGACGTCGCGGCAACCGGTCGCCTAAGTAGTACAAGCCCAAATCTGCAGAACATTCCAATCCGGACTGAAGCCGGGCGTAAAGTGCGCGATGCGTTCATACCTGAAAAGGGAAATGTGTTCGTAAGTGCCGACTATTCACAATTCGAACTTCGTCTGGCTGCTGTACTGGCCGGTGATAAAGAAATGATAGATGACTTCAACGGCGACATTGATATTCATACTAAAACAGCCAGCGATGTGTACGGTGTGCCTATGAATGAGGTGACGAAGAACCAGCGCCGCGATGCTAAGGTTATTAACTTCGGAGTACTCTACGGTATGGGGCCCCACGCACTTGCGCAGAACACGGGAATGAGTTTTGCTGATGCGCGTGACTTCATTGCACGTTATTTCGAACTGCGTGCACCGATCCGTAAGTTCATTGATGATACGTTGCAGAAAGCTAAGGACGAAGGTTACGTTGAGACATTCCATGGCCGCCGTCGCCCGACACCAGATGTGAATAGCAGTAACTTCATGGTTCGTGAAGCCGGCAAGCGCGCAGCGGCCAACATGCCGATCCAAGGTACCGAAGCTGACTTAATGAAACTCGCCATGATCAAAGTCGATGAAGTAATGGGCGACTTAGGTGTGCAGGTACTGCAAATTCATGACAGTATTCTTGTGGAATGCCAAGAAAAGAATGCTAACAAAATCGGTAACATCTTGAAAGAAACTATGGAGTCAATCGCACCCGATTTACCAATCAAACTGAAGGTTGATGTAAGCGTAGGAAAGAATTGGGGAGAGGTGTAACTTAATGTCAGAAAACAGCCGCCGAACACTTGATACGTACGATGCAGGGGTGCAAAACTATATCGACAACACAGTTCAGTCGACCATTGGCTTTCAGAAGCAATGGCTTGATGAGGTATTTGAAGACATTCCAAAAACTGCTCGAGTGTTAGAAATTGGTTCAGCATTTGGTCGTGACGCGCGCTACCTTCAATCACTTGGCTACACTCCAGAAACAACTGACGGATCGCAGAGTTTTGTCGAACATTTGCAGTCGCAAGGTTTCGGTGCACGTGTTCTAGACATCGTCATGGACACCCCGACTGACAAATACGACGTAGTGCTCGCGAGTGCCGTGTTTTTACATTTTAACGAGGATGATTTTCGAAAGGCGGTTGAACATGTTCGAGATTCGCTTACCGATAACGGCAGATTCGTATTCTCTGTGAAAAGGGGCGAAGGTGAAGAGTGGACGAACGCAAAAATGGATGCCCCGAGATATTTTAAATACTGGCAACCGGAAGAGCTTCGCCGTACGTTGGCCGAGCTGAATGTGAAGATAACAGAGATCACTAACTCGATAGAAAAAGACGAATGGCTGCATGTTACAGCAGAGAGGTCAGACAAAGTGAAAGAACGCGTAATTGCAGCGGGAAAAATATTCGAACTCATACACTTAGAACAGGACGATGGTCGTGTTTTCGAAGTTGCACGCCGTGCACCTGGTGTCCGTTTGATCATCGCTGATGAAGCGAATAAAAAAGTATTACTCACCAAAGAGTATCGTCGCGAGCTAGGCGAATGGGATTATCGCTTGCCGGGCGGCAAGGTATTTGACTCTCTTGATGAGTTCGAAGATTTTAGGAATTCCGACGAAGATATTATAGTCGTCGCAAAGACAAAAGCGATTGAAGAAGCACAGCAGGAAGCTGGTGTTCATGTTGCAGACCTGACACTATTCAAAACATCGGTACTCGGGGCAACGGTTGAATGGGATTTGTATGTTTTTGAATCAACTAACTGGCAGTTGAGTGTCGCTGGCCAAGAACTAGAAGTCGGTGAGAAAATAGAGGCCGACAACTGGATTTCGTATGATGATGCAAAGCACATGATTCTTGAGGGTAAAATGCAGGAAGAACGTATCGCATTGATTCTTCTGCAGTGGCTGGAGAGAAAATGACCAAAGCCATCATATTCGATTGCTTCGGTGTGCTGGTAGGTAACAGCTACAATATTTTTTACGATACGTATCTTGCTAACCAGCCTGATGTAGTTCAACAGATAAAAGCTCTCGACCATGCATCGAGTAAGGGGAGCATCACGCACGATGATTTTTACCGTGGAGTTGTGGAGCTTACTGGCATGGACGAAGCACATATTCGTGAGTTTATGAAACAAACGCCACCAAACCTTGAGTTGCTAAGTTACATCGAAACCGAACTGAAGCCGCATTACAAAATAGGCTTCCTCTCAAACGTTGCTAGTGACATGATGGACGAACTATTTACCAAAGATCAGCAAGCGCTCTTCGATGATATCGTTTTGTCGTACGCTGTGGATATGGCGAAACCCGAAGTCGAGATCTTTGAACTCGCGGCTGAACGACTCGGCGTATCAACCGACGAATGTGTGTTCATTGACGACACGCCTGGCTATTTAGACGGAGCGAGTGTAGCGGGGATGCGAACGGTATTATACGAAGACTTTGAGACCTGTAGACAGCGTATAGAAAAGGAGTTAGCATGACCGACCAAGAGCAGCTGAACACATTTTTAGCCGTACAAAACTATATGACCATAGCCGTTACGTTGGACGATGGAACGCCGTGGGCAACACCTGTGCGAATACGAGCCTGGGAAGGTACAGTATTTGAGTGGGACTCGCACGTAGAGACCGAGCACTCCAGGGCAATCGCAGATCGCTCAAACATTGCGATCAGTATCTACACACCCGAAGGCGAAAACACGATCCAGTTCGGATTCTATGCACATGCAACGGCCGAACAAATTACAGAGCCGAACGAGCATGGCATTGCACGCTACCGTGCTACGGTGAGCAAATCTTTTATTAACGATGCCAGTTTTAAAAAGCGCGAGGTACATCTTGGTTAATCGTTGGCGACGGTTTCTGCCAAAACGAAAACCTACACCCGTGGTGCTGCAGAATGGTATGCGCCTTAGTACAGTGCGGTCACTTGATGAGGCGAATGCGTTTAGCCAGCAAGTAAAAGCCTTGCCCGCACACCAAGACCGTAGCCAAGAAGCAGAACGACTCAAAGCGCAACTACTAGCACAAACACCAAGAGCTGTTTTGGCGCAGCAGCAAATGGATGCCCATAAGCATGGGTACCATAACCGCGAAAAACGTTTGTACGAGCTCATTGAATTTAACGATACATTCGTGTCATTTGTATTAGCCACTCGTCATGCCGAGCTACCTGGCTTAGCCGAACGTTTGAAAAAAGATATGACTGATTTTTGTCGGCGTTTAGATACGCCAATGTTCAGCAACGAACAATACGACGCGATCGTACGCGGCCTTGCGCGTGAAATTGCTGTATACCGTACGGCCAAGTATCACGGCTTTGGTGTACGCATGACATCACGCGCCGATGACGCGTTCGGCATCGACATGGTTATTACCCATCCTGATTCAGGCAAGGAGCTGAACGTCGATTGCAAGACGCCGCCAGCCTTTCGACACCGACTAGAAGATTTGGTTCATCATGGGCGCATTAGCGAAGATGAGTTATTAAAAGGCGACGCACAAGGTTTCTTAACAGTCATTCATCGTAGAAACCAAGAGCGAGTACCGGTAACGCTATTTTGCATTTTGCCGGACAGGCTAGGGGAGATATCTGATTTTACGTTTGACGAACCCGACAAGCTTAAGGTTATGCTTGATGCTATGTTCCGCGGCGCATAGCTGTTCGAGCAAAAAATAGAATACATGGTATAATCACTTCAATTCTTTAGCGAGCGCTAAGGGACGTACCCAGAGATTGAGGTGAAACAGGATGAATCGCACCCTTATTGCGCTGCTGTTGACTGCCAGTTTGGCACTCGGCGGTTGCAGCGACGACGATGACGCCGCAAGCACTGGACCAGTTACCCAGGAGGACGTCGCCGATGTTCCGATCTGCGCACCCGACCTGCTGGACTGTGTCGGCGCTGAGCCGGTAGAGGCTGCTAGCAACAACGCCGCTCCCGAGTCGAGTGCGGACTACACGGTTCAGGACTACCTGACGTACATGATCAACGACATCGACGGCATGTGGACCACGTGGTTCACAACCAACGGCTTTACCGAGCCAATGGTGGGCTACGAGGTGATCAATCCCGGTGAGACCTACACCTCGACTTGTAACCTGGGCGGTCAGACCGTTTTCGACACCAGCTTCGCTAACGCGTTCTACTGCTCGGGCGATGTACTGACCGGAGGCGACGGTGTGCAGTACCAGGGCGTCATCGTGCTGCCGGAGACCACATTCCAGAAGATGTGGGAGGGCAACATCTTTGAGTCCTCGTCGGCCAGCGTTGGTGATTTCGCTGCTGCCATCATCACGGCACACGAGTTTGGTCACCATGTGCAGGACGAGATGCTCATCCAGCTCAAGGCGGCCGACCCAGCAGGCACCTACGGGCCTCCGAACGGCAAGAACCAGGAGCTGATCGCGGACTGCTTCGCTGGCGTGTGGATGAACTCGGCCTACTACAAGAACATGCTCATCGACACCGACTACCAGGAGGCGCTCGACGCGCTCTACGCCATCGGCGACGACGGGACCGGTCCGGATCCTCATGGCACACCCGAGGAGCGAGTGGCTGCGGTGACGGCTGGCTACAACTCGGGTCAGCCAGTGAGTTGCATCGAGACCTACTGGCAGTAGGTCTCACAAGGGGTGATGGACGCTTAAAGTTCATCACCCCTTTCACATAAAAGGGTATTGTTTTTTTGTGTTCGCGAGAGCATAGTGTGATTTACAACTAGGCAAAATCAAACAAGCAGGTCAAATATGGCATTTGAAACTCCGATCGATAACGTTGATGCAGCAACTGCGCTTCGAAGCTTGGACTACCAAGCTATACAAATTGCCCGTAACCCTGAGCGACTTAAGAAACTGCACGATTTTTTTACCTCGTTTGTTTTGCCGCAGGTGATTGAACATGAATGTAGCGACGGTGTGGTTCGCCAGTATACCTGGGCGCGCGTTGCCGCGGTCGGCAGCAGCGGTAGTCTAGTAGCAATTCGCGAAACCCAAGAGGTATCGTGGCAGACTGGTGACCTGGCTATGAGTGACATCGCGATTATCAGCCACCTGGACGATCCGTCTGAACCGACGATCAGCCATGTAATTACACGTGATCGCAACGACTACGGCGCTGCTCCAGATACGGAATATACGGTTTTATCCCAGCCTGAATTTGACGGACTGCAGTTGGTCGACGACAGTATGTCGCCTAGGGAGTGGGCGATTGAACAGGCGATACTTCGTGAAGCAAGTCTTGAGGCTCGGCCAATCATTCGCATTGCACCTACAACATGGGAATATCGCCGGAGCGACGGACTGTGGGAGAAGCTTGAAGGCATGCATGCAGTTTGTGACCGTGTTTCGATCGCTTCTTTTAGGAAGCTTGGCCACACTGCAACTGCTGAAGAGTCTGGACAATTAGAGCAAAAAGTGTTAGGATAACCATATGCAACGAAATAACGGTGCCAGATTCTTTCCCCTTATTATCATTATCGTCATTATTGCGCTGGTCATTGCGGCTATCGTAAGTATTGGACGTGCGGTATTTAACAGTGGTGACGGCAACGATAGCGAACAAACCTCACAAGTTGATCAAGACCGTGAAGCACTGCTTAACACCAGCACAGGTCGAAGCGTACAAATGACTGTGCGAGGCCCAATTGTCGCCGAAGAGAACTTTACGAGTTACCGCGTGAGTGTTTCAAACAGCGAGCGTTCTATGAACGTATATAAGGGCTACATTGAAGAGCAAACCAACGCCAAGACGCTTGGTAATAACACTCAGGCCTACGAACAGTTTGTGTATGCGCTTGATAAAGCTAATATGTCAAAAGGTAAGGGCAACGCCGACGATAGCAAGCTAAAAGATATTCGCGGTATCTGTGCCCGTGGCTACGTATACGAGTTTTCAGTTCTATCTGGTGGAAACGAAGTGCGGTCGCTCTGGACTTCGACCTGCGATGGCTCCAAGGGTTCGCTCGACGCATCGAAAGACCAACTGGCGCAGCTATTCCTGGCTCAAATTCCTGAATCGAACGAACTCGTTCCATTTAAGCAATCCCCAAGCTTTAGACTGTAGCTCTAAGGTTCGCTATACTAGAGGCATGATACGTGCACTAGTATTCGACTGTTTTGGCGTGCTGTACTGGGACGACTTGAACCGGCTCTACAATCTCGTTAGTCCAGATAAATTCCAGGATCTTAACGATATCATTCATGCCTGCGACCATGGCTACATTGGTCGACAGGATTTTTTGAACCAAACGGCCGCACTGGCTGATATTAGCGTTGAGGCGGTTGTTGCTGTCATGCACGATAAGCATCGTCGCAATGAGCCGATGATCGAACGCGTGAAAGAACTACGCAAGCACTACAAGATCGGCCTCCTTACCAATATGGGACAGGGTACACTGGATGAAGTATTCACAGAAGCCGAACGAAATGAATTGTTCGACACGGTCGTGGTGTCGAGTGATGTTGGTATGATCAAACCTTCACGCGACATATTTGAACTAACGATCGAGCAGCTTGGTGTCGGTACCGACGAAACCGTGTTCATTGACGACAGACCAGTCAACACGGACGGCGCAGAACGCGTTGGTATGAAGACAATACTATTTACGACCAATAAACAGTTCGAGGTGGAGCTCGCGTCTCTGACGGAACCGGTGAATGCCTGAGCTACCCGAGGTTGAGACGGTTCGGCGAGGGCTCGCTACGCTCATACCTGGCAAACTGATCACAGCAGCCCGGCATATCGAGTCGCCTAAAAGTTTTCCGAATGCCGAAAGTGACGTGCGGGAGTTTATGTTTGGGAGCACGATTCTTCACGTGAAGCGCCGCGCGAAGGTTCTCTTGATTGAACTTGATTCTGGGTATAGCCTCGTTATTCATTTAAAAATGACGGGGCAGCTGGTGTTTCGTGGAGACCAAGTATTTGGAGCGGGGCACCCGAACGACAGTCTGATCGGGGAATTACCTGACCGATCTACTCGAGTGGTTATTGAGTTTAGCGACGGCTCTAAACTGTTTTTCAACGATCAGCGCAAGTTCGGTTGGGTCAAACTCATGCCAACACTTGAAGTGCCAAATATCGATTTTATGCAAAAAGTAGGTCCTGAACCACTCGAGGCCGATTTCTCTCCGGAACAGTTCCGCGAAAGATTCGCGCGTCGCGCTAAGACGAATATCAAGGCGGCACTCCTTGATCAGACCGTGATTGCTGGGGTAGGCAATATTTACGCCGACGAGTCACTATGGGGTGCGAAAATCGATCCTCATCGACTAGTCGGCAGCTTGCGTCGTGGTGAGTTCAATTTACTGTACGAATCCTTACGTTCGGTTATGAATCTGGCGATCGAAAAGGGAGGTAGTACTGATAAGAACTACGTGAACGCCGAAGGTAAGCGGGGAAGCTACATGGATTTTGCAAATGTGTTCCGCCGCGAAGGCCACAAATGTCCACGTTGCGGACATGAAATTATCAAAATTCGCTGGGCTGGAAGAGGAACTCATTATTGTCCAAACTGTCAAAAATAAAAAGGCAAAAATGTCGTTGACTTTAAGCATAAGCGGGTGTAAGATTACACCAAACTTTATATAAAAATAGAAAGGTCAAAAGTTATGACTAGCACGGTCAAACAAAAGGCTAAAGTCCTTGCCTGGACGGTGGCCGCTGCAGCAGTCGCAACGGCACCTATAACGGTATCGGCGGCATCGAATACTGCCAATACCACTATTAATGCAACTGTTAACGAAGTTATCAGTATCAGCAGCTTGGGAACAGTAGCGCTGACGCTTAACCCGGCAGGATCGGGTGTTGTTACAAGCGCGAGCGATACCGTAACAGTTTCTACTAACAAGTCGAACGGATATAACTTGGGTGTTGCGGACTCTGACGCAACGACCAGCCTTGTAAGCGGTGGTAACAACCTGACCGCGCATACCGGAACGAAAACATCTCCAACGGCTTTGACTAACGGTACCTGGGGCTTTGCAGTTGCAACTGCCACTACAGGTATTGGTACGAACGGATTTGATGCCAGCTACTCAACAGAAAGCAGCTCAACGACGAGCACTTCAAAGTGGGCAGGTATGCCAGCTAGTGGCTCACCAATGATGATTAAAACGACCGCAACAACTGCTTCTTCTGACACAACCACCGTATGGTTTGCTGCTCGCGTAGGAATTACGCAGCCAACCGGTGTGTATACCGACCAGATTACCTACACCGCAACGACGAACTAAAGTTGGAAGGTATTCGTGTTCACACGTAGAGTACTGTTAATGCAGCTGGGCCTCCTAGGGGGTTTGGCTGCATTTTCGTTATCACCCATAAGTGTAGCATCAGCTGCCGAAGATACATCTAGTAAGACCGAAAGTATACTGATATCGCCAGCTAGCAAGAAGTACGAGCTGAAAGCAGGTGAAGCACATGACGATAAGCTGCGCGTTGTGAATGATGGCCAGCTAGCGTATGACTTTACACTCTATTCGCGGCCATATTCAGTAAACGATGAATCGTATGTACCAGACTTTACTGCTGATGCGCAGAACGCCGATGCGTATAAATGGGTGCGCTTCCAAGCGACATCATTCCGGCTCGAGCCTGGAGCATTCATTGAGGTACCATATACGATTCGAGTACCGGCTAACGCAACTCCGGGTGGTCATTACGGAGTGATATTTGCCGAAACGCAGCCAGGATCGGATGTGGGTGGCCAGTCAGTTGTTCGAAAGAAGCGCGTTGGGTCGATCATCTACGCGACCGTTGACGGTGATGTGAGTTTGAGTGGTAAATCACTCGGTACGAGTATCCCGTTCTTCCAAACTAAGACACCTCTCCAGATATCCGAGCGTGTATCAAATAGCGGAAATACCGACTTTTTAGTTAAGGCAAATGTAGTAGTCTCTGATTTATTTGGCGGCGTTAAGTACAGGGGAGTCCGTGAGTCAAATGTGCTCCCATCGACTACTCGTAATATCGTCAGTAACTGGCAGGACCCATCGTGGATAGGATTTTACCGTGTAACGTATGATTCTGAATTCTTAGACACAAAACAATCATCGGTTCACTACGTTTTATTTGTACCAGTCTGGGTGTATCTAGTATTGGTGATGTTGATAGTAGGGCGGGTAGGCTATGCCCTCGTACGGCGTAAGAAGAAGTAGGCTAGTTCGTCGTTTCACGACTCTGTTGGGAGTATGTGTGTTCATCGCGTGCTCGATCGGCTTGCCAGCGGCGGCAGTTCAAACTGAGATTGGTGCGACGGTGTGCGGTACGAATCCTACGGGGGCGCTGATAGACATTACGCAGCCCGCTAACGATAGTGTGGTTAACCAGTCTACGGTGACGTTTCGAGGCACCGTTGCAAGCGCATCGCAGATCGTGGTGGAGCTCGACGGACAGTACAACGGCACGGTCGCATTAGCGAATAACCAGACGACATTTGAGACCGACATTACGCTACCTCAAGGTACGCATACCGTTAGTATGCGCGCAACTGAGGTGTGCGGAGGTGCAGACGGCACAGACAACATTGTGCTGACATATCAACCAGCCGTACAACCGAGTACAGGGGCGGAGACCGATACGGCAGTAGGCTCGAATGGTCAGCAGACAGGTGTAGTGATTAGTGACGGCACGATTTCAGAATCAAGTCTAGGCCGCTCCATCGAACAGCTTCCTGTCATCGGGCCGATAGTGAGTGTTGCAACTGACCTTGCCGCGGCCGTAGGCTTAGATACGACACTTTCAGCCAACAAATCATCAGTTGTTGCTGGCGCCGCTCGGGTGATCATTACTATTGTCGCGCTGGCATCAATTGTGCTCGCAACTAGTTTAGCGCCAATCGCAGCGCAATCGTTACCCGGTGTATCAGAAATCTTTAACGCAAGTAGTCATCGCTCAATGTTCTACTTAGGTTGGGTAATTCGGGGTGTGGGTGCGCTTGCACTTATCTTTGCGTACTTCCTGTAGGTAGCAGCAGAAGCGGTATCGTATAATGACACTATGAAACGGGGTTTACTTTGGGCGCTTTTTATATCCCTCACGGGGATCGGTGGCCTATGGTCGGCACAGGCCGCAACCTTCAATAGTACAAACTACTCGATCAATGGCACGGTTGGAGGGAGTGCCGCAGGAAGGCAGACCTCTACAAATTACGCGCTCACGTCGCAGGCGGGCGAGTCTATCGCTGGGAATAGTGCGAGTAAAAGCTACAAGCTTGGCTTAGGCTACTTGCCAACATTAGACAATTCACTTCAAGTCGTGGTGCAACCGAATGGCCTAGCGGCACACTGGCCACTAGATGATGTGACGGCAAACGGTGGCCCAATGCTTGATGAGAGCCAGAATCAAAATAATGGCACGTACGCGACGTCGTCGGTGAGTATGGCAGGCAAGGTAGGCACTGCTTGGAGCGACCTAAATGGATCGCAGTACGCGACTGCACCAGACAGCGCAAGTTTACCAGCTGGTTCAGCCATGACGTTGTCGGCTTGGATCTACACAAGCACGTTGAGTGGCCAGGGTGGTATCGCAACAAAATGGGACTATGCAGTTAGTAGCGGTACACTCGGAGAATGGGCGTTGCAGCTGGCACCAGCAGCCGGCGAGCTACGAATGTTTGTTTCTGCTGGCTCGGGTGACGGCGGATCGAATTACGTTGACACGACAAACGCGGCGATCACAACTGGTTCGTGGTTTCACGTCAGTGTCGTGTACGACGGCTCACAGTCGGCAGCCAACAGGGTGAAGTTCTATGTAAACGGCGTACAAAAGACGACATCGATAACAGGGACAGTACCAGCTACGCTGTACGCTGCGGGCACAAACCCTGTTGCAATTGGCAATTTCCCAGGGCTAAGTCGTTTCTGGGGCGGCGGTATCGATGAAGTTAAGCTGTTCGACCGAGCGCTAACTGCGAATGAGGTGAAGGCCGAGTACGATGCGGGCAATGCTGGCGTTCCAGCTGGCCTGTCGCTTGGGTCGGTGACACCGGGCACCTCTCAGACTGCGACATTTGATTCTATTGTGCAAACCAGTGCAGGCGGGTATACGCTTGCGATCAATCAGAACAATAATCTGACCAACGGTGGTAATACAATCCCGGCCGTTTCTGGTTCAATCGCGAGTCCGGTTACATGGAGCGAAGGATCTACTAAAGGGCTTGGCTTCACTCTATACGGAACAAATGCGACTGCTATTCCAGGTACGTGGTCTTCAGGAGCGGCCTATGCGGCTATTCCGGGCTCTGCCACAAGTTTTTATACGCGTTCAAATTACACCGGTGGCGCTAAGGATATTTTAAACATGCGTCTGCGGCTCGATATATCTTCACCCCAGGTCGCGGGCAACTACAGCAATCAGATGACGATAACGGGGACAATGACGCCGTAATGAAACCTCTGTTTACAAGCATTATTATTTCGCTTGTCATCGCCATGATGCCTGGCTTGCCTGTAGAAGCACTCGGCTTAAAGGTGGCTCCACTCGAATATCGATCAACCCTGAAGGATGGTGAGGTACAGCAAGGGTTTGTTGATGTTTCGAATCCTTCTGCGCAGTCTATAACCGTGAAAGCATCGGTGCAGGCGTTCAAACAGATTGATGACCAAGGCGGGCTGCAATTCTACGATGACCAGCAGGTGAGTGCTGGCGTAAAGCTCGATGTAACGAGTGCTGATTTAGGGCCGCGCGAAGCACTACGGCTGTATTTTGATATAGATAGCAAGGCATTACCGGAAGGAGAAGTTTTTGCTGCGATTTTCCTCACGACCGATCCAAAACAGCCGCGTAATGGAGTAGGCCAGCTAGTTCGGGTAGGTACACTGCTGTCGATCATCAATAAGACGCCAAGTGAGCACAGCGCAGAAATTACAAAGGTTACGCTACCATTTGTGCAGCTTTCAAATACTGTAAAGGGCACCTATTCAATTAAGAATACAGGGACAGAGGGTACGGGCTTTTATCCGAAGGTGAACGTATCATCGCGGCCGTGGGGGTCGAATCAGCAGCTAGAGGCTTCACTGCTTTTTGGTGGTCGTGAGCGTACCAACGATTTTTCAGTCAACGCAGGGCTCGGTCTGCGATATGTAGAAGTTTCTTACGGTGCAAGTAAAAAGGGGCAGTGGGTGGTTACGGTAGCGCCATGGATGCTAATCGTAGCCTTACTCATACTCTTAGTTATCGGTATGGAATTCGCTCTGTTTCGAAGGCGTCGAAAATCAAAATCTTCGACTAGCTTGTAATCCTGGCTCTGTAGACGGGGACTACCCCTGGAGCTAACTTGCATTTAAGCATAAGCGCAGGTATAATCCACGGTGTACCGTCTATCTTGGCGACAAGATTCGGGGTATAGGGAAGTAAACAAATAATGGGCTTATACAAAACCTTTCGAAGGCTGAATCGTATGCGCTTCAGAAGTGTAGCCCTCATAACCGCCTGTGTATTTGCAGGTCTGTTTGCGTTTGTGCATGCAAACAATGCTTACGCAGCAACGACACTGCCAACCATGATGAACTTCCAGGGTCGTGTGACTAATAATTCCGGCAGTATTTTATCGAATGGAACCTACAACATGCGTTTCAAGATTTGGACCGCCTCGAGTGGTGGTAGCCAAGTATGGAGTGAAGACAGGCTTGTAAGTGCGAGCCAGGGCGTAACCGTGACGAACGGCATGTTTAGTGTTCAGCTAGGTAGCGTAACGACGCTACCGGCCAGTGTATTTGCGAGTAACAGCCTATACTTTGAAGTTGAACTACCAACACCAGCAACGGCTACGGGCAGCAGTCCAAGTTGGACCGAAGGTGCGATGACGCCGCGAAACCAACTCTTACCGAGTGCCTATGCGTATAATTCCGAAACCCTCGACGGACTAGATAGCGCTGCATTCGCACAGATTGGTGCGACAAATGCCTTCACTGGAGCTAATTCATTCGACGTTTCGAGCGCAACTGCACTGCAGGTAAAGAGTGGCTCGGCTGTGCTGCTGACCGCCGATACCGCTAACTCACGCGTTAGCATTGGTGCCAGTGATACGACAGGAACCGTGTTGATTCTTGACACCAAAACCGGCTCTGGTGATCCTACCGGAGGTAGTGCGACTAACGGTGCGATGTACTACAACTCAAATGCTGGTAAATTCCGCTGTTACCAGGGGGGCGCATGGTACGACTGTTTGAGCGCAGGGCAAACGAAACAAGTCAGTCTTGAGCCTGAATATGCCGGTGCAACATTTACTGGCGACGGGACGAACAATACTGGTTCACTATCCAGTGACTTCTGCTCTGGTACCTCCAGATTGAGCATCAACACGGCAAACTGCGCCGCGACCAACGAGTATAACTACTACCAATGGACGACAACTCAGGCAACTGCACAAGATTACGATCTATATGTCCGCCTCAAGCTTCCATCTGACTATGCGACTGGTTCAATGACGAACCTTACTGCTACGGCGTGGGGAACGACGACTGCGAGCGAGTCGGCAGTGTTATCGCTCTTCTCTCCAGGCTCTGCGACTGCCTGTACAACCACCTCAAACCTCGTGACATCGAATGCTACATGGAATACATCAACAACAGCTTCACCGCTCGGTGCATGTTCACTCGTCGCAGGGGATACGGTAACTATTCGTATACGACTTCTGGCTGGTCAAAACAAATATGTGCGAATGAGTCAGATAGGGTTCAGCTATGTCACCAGCTATTAGGCGTATTCTCGCCATTCGCCGTGGCATGTATCTTGGACTGGGTGCGATCATAACGGCTGGAGTTATATGGGCATTTGCTGCGTGGAACGGCAGTACCAGTGCCATTGTTCAAAAAGACGGCATCATCATGTACGGTGCTTCTGCCAACACAACTCCACAGGTGCGTGACTATACAAGTGCCACAAATACGTTCGGGTCCGCTGCGGGATCGGTTGCCGGAACCCAAGCGCAGGCACTTATCTTAAAAACATCTCCGATCAAGAACGAAGCAATTGCCGGGTATGTTAACTCAAGCGGGGTACTGCAAGTCATGTGCTTTAACGGTACATCATGGACCAATGAATGGACAGTTACAGTTGGCGGTACGGGTACAACCCGGCCATTTGATATCGCGTACGAAAAGACGTCGGGGAAGGCTATGGTGTTATATGGCAACAATGGCGCTAATCTGGGATACCGCACAAAACCGAGTGCCTCGGCCTGTGGAAGTGCGAACTGGGCAAGTGCGTCAACATTCACACCGGCACGTACTACTGGAACGGTATCGTGGGTCAGGCTAGCCCAGGACACCAGATCATCTTCGAACTTACTTGCTGCTGCTTGGGCTGACGGCGCGTCTGATCTTTCAAGCCAAGTTTGGTCGGGCAGTGACTGGGGAAATGAGCCAACCTCAGCACTTTCAACGACACTCGAATTTGCCTCGGCTGCCCAGGACATAGACAGCTTTGACATTGGGTACGAATCCACGTCTGGCGATCTCATGGTTGTGTTTGGAGCCTCCGGAACTGGTACGACCAACTTGATTAAATATGCTGCTTGCACAGGCGGTACCAGTTCATGTACCTGGGCCGCGGTTGCCAATATACCAACAGTTGCCGACGCTGCAACGAGCATTGATCTTGGCGTCGATCCACTTACCGACCAAATGGGACTGGTTGCGGTTGATAACGGTGGAGGCGCCGACAGCTGCGACATGAGCACGGCCATATGGTCTGGTAGTGCCTGGACTGGAGCAGCCAATGTAGATGTTACGGTAGAATGTCCAACCGCGGGGCAACGCACTGCAACGACATTCTGGTTAACAAGTGGCTCTACAACGCGCAGGATCGTCACGTATGATGATGCAACCGGTACAGGACTATCGTGGCGTACCTATAACGGTACAACCAATACAACGCAAACAGATTTTACGACTACGCCTGCTATTAACGATGTCCGTGCTCGGTATACAAGCGTGGTTAATCCGTTTGATAGATCCGAAGGTATGCTTACGATTGTCGATTCAACAGGTATGCTGTCGGTAAAACGCCTTGTCATGGATGCATCCGGTAACTTCACCTGGACAAATGCCAATGGAGCTAGTTCACTTGCTACGGTGTCGCAGGCCGCGGTAGGTGACGCGTCGTTCGACTATTGGAATTTCATCCCGGTTACTACGTACACCCAGAGCGCATACGGGTGGTTCGCCAATGCAAATAGCGTACAACCAGGTTCTGCATTAGCTTCTGAAAACGTGGCATACTCCACAAGTAATACAGCTACGCCAATTCGACTACGCACTCAGCTTACTGTGGCCGATGTTACGCTGCCTGCATCAAGTCAGGCATTTAGGTTACAATATGCAGCTTCTACATCTGGGCCCTGGAACGATATTGCAACCGACGTATGGTGGAATAGTTCCTGGACGGCTCGTCGAAAGATAACGCTTAACAACAGCGCGAGCACAGTAAATCTGACTGATTTTCCTATTCGTGTTTCGCTTAGTTCAAGTAATATTGATTATTCAAAGACTCAAAATAATGGTGAAGACATCCGCTTTGTTGATGCCGACGGAACGGCACTTAGCTATGAAATCGAAACCTGGAATGAGTCTGGTACGAGCGAAGTATGGGTGAAAGTTCCACAAATTGATGCTGGTTCAACAACAGATTTCATATACATGTACTTTAACAACGTGAGCGCAACTGATGGCCAGAGTGTTTCGAGTGTATGGTCAAATGGGTATAAGGGTGTGTGGCATACAAAGGAATCAAGCGGAACAAGCGTGGCCGACTCAAGTGGAAACAGCAATACGGGTACGCTACAAAACGGCGCGGCAATCACATCGAGCGGTAAAATCGGGAACGCAAATATATACGATGGTACGAATGACATCATGAATGCTGGTTCATCCGCTTCACTCGATAATCTGTACGCTCAGGGGAATAATGGTATGACGATTACAGCTTGGGCAAATACGGTTGACAGTAACCAATGGTCAATAATTGGCATGAAAGGTGCGAATGCAAACCCTTCGAATGCATGGGTTCTAGAAGTAGATGATAGCAACAATCGACTCCATGCCTCAATCACAGGGAATTCCACGAATTTCGAACGATCAAGTACTGCTTCAACTTCCTACGGGTCGTGGCAGCACTACGCAATGACCTATGACCATTCAAGCAGCCCACATACCAGCACGAACTTAGGCATGTATATTAATGGGGCAGTGACTAATGGGGGTGGATCTGGAAGCGTCACGACACTCGACAGTGATGCAGCGTATGATTTTACAAGTGCATGTGATTTGATTTACAACGCAGCCGAATGTTTACAGGGGACAATCGATGAGCTTCGAGTGTCAAACCTGGTGCGTTCAGCCGATTGGATCAGGGCCGAGTACATTTCAACAAATGACGCCATGAATAGTTTTGCGAGCGAGGAAGTCTATAGCCCAGGCGGCTCGGGAGGCCACGCTTTTTATGACAACACTTCTCCGGCAAATGGTGCAGCGATCACTGGGACGCTCTTAACAGGTAGTAATGTACTCGAAACATACCAAGAGAATGCGCAAACAGCAGTCAATCCGAACGCAATCGCGGTAGGTAACAAAGGTGAATGGGATTTCTCGTTTGATATTAGCGGTTTGAGTGTCGGTACATATTATTACCGCATGATCAAAGTTGATGGTTCTCCGCTCGGTACCTATTCCGTATATCCAGCGCTGACAATTACCTCTAATGGTCCAACCCTTGATCAACAATTGCGAGGGGGACAAAGTGTTATTAACGGAGTCAAGCAGCCGTTCGGATTCTAATGCTATAATGATGCCAATAAGGTTATGGTAGATACACGTTCCACACACACGATACCTGTAAGAGCGGCTCGTCTCAAACTGCAGCGTCAAACTCTTTATGCTGTGGCGGCTATCGCAGTAGTGTTGATTGGTGGATCAATCGGCCTCGCCTGGAAGTACGCGAGTGCTCAGCCAGATAGCAATAGCTATCAAGCGGTGTTTCTAGATAACGGACAGGTGTTCTTTGGAAAGCTCAGTGGCGTGACGGAACCGTACGCATCACTCGAGAGTGCGTACTACAGCAAAGAGGTTAACCTACCGGATGATGCAACGGCAGCACAAAAAGATGCTGCGGCCAATAACGTATCACTCGTAAAAGCTGGAGACGAAGTGTACGGCCCCGAAAACACCATGCAAATTCGTACAGATAAAATATTGTTTTGGCAAAACCTACGTGGTGACAGTAAGGTTACCAAAGCCATACAGAGCGCTAACTAGTCTTAGTAAACACGACTTGCTTCGGTACAATGGTACAAGTGATTATTTTGTTATGTGGAGACAACGATTACGAGCTGACCAAAAAAGTAGCTCAGTTTAAAGCCGACTTCAGCGGGGAAAGCGAACGCTATGACGCTGCAGATCTCACGAAAGAACGACTGGCTGATATCTTTGCTGGCCAAACCTTGTTCACCATGAAGCGGCTCGTGATCATAGATTTTCCAAGTGCAAACAGTGATCTCTGGCAGAACCTGCCAGCTTGGGCAGAACGCCTGAGTGATGATACGGATGTCGTTTTGGTTGAACCTAAGCCTGATAAACGTACCAGTACGTATAAGTGGCTTAAAAAGAACGTGACGCTACACGAACTCGCATCCTTTGACGAGCGTGACACTCGAACCATTTTGAGCTGGCTTGAGGCACACACTAAAAGTCAGGGTGTTTCATTAACGCCGCAGCAGCTACGTCGGTTGGTCGATAGGGCGGGGATAGATCAATGGGAGCTTGCTCATGCTATTGATAAGCTGGCTCTGGTAGAAACAGTCACCGACCAGTGGATCGACGATGTTACCCAGGCCAGCCCCAGCGAGAATGTATTCGCTCTGTTTGAAACAACTCTTAATGGCGACACGGCGCGGCTCCATGAAATCATCACGACGCTACGACTAACAGAAGATCCGTACCGCGTGCTTGGCCTAATAAACACGCAGGCACTCCAATTGGTCGCTCTTGTATACGGAGACGGTAATGCGGCTAAAGTAGCTAGCGATACCGGCGCGAGCAGTCCGTACCCATTTCAAAAGTTAGCATCTCATGCTGCTCGGCTGAGTACGGCGAGTTCTCGTAGCATGATTGATATGCTTGCCGAGAGTGATATTCGTCTAAAAAGTAGTGACGCCGATCCGTGGCTGGTGCTTGAGAGCACACTAGTACGGATGGCGTCACTCGTGAACGATTAAGTCTGAACTATTTCTTTGCGCTTGGCTTTTTAGCCGCAGGCTTCTTGGCAGCCGGCTTTTTCGCAGTAACCGGCTTAGCGGCTGGCTTCTTTGCTGCAGCTGGCTTGGTAGCGGCTTTCTTAGCACTAGCAAGCTTGACGTTCGCAGCTTTCGCGGCTTTCGATAGGTTGGCCTTACGGCGAGCTGCGGTGTTTTTATGGATCAAGTTCTTTTTAACAGCCTTGTCAATTTCACTCTGAGCCTTCGAGAGGGTCTCGGCTGAAGGCTTAGCTTCGAATGCCTTTACGGCAGCCTTGATCGCACGCTTTGTAGCGACGTTGCGTTCGTTACGAACAGCAGCTTGTTTTACACGCTTAATAGCTGATTTGATGATTGGCACTAAGTAAACTCCTAAATGGTTCTAAATTTTATTTGCAATCTAAGGGGTGATTATAAGGGAAAACAGGGAAGTTGTAAAGATAGGCGACCATGTGTGAATTTGTTGACGAACTGATTAAGCTTATGGTACGCTAATGCCAAAATCCATTAAAACCAAAACAACAGGTAAAACTAGATGAATGACGGCCAAAGCTCGCGGCAGCAAATCGTTGAGAAGATCAAGAACTCAACGAATATTCTCGTTACCGTTAGCGCCAATCCCTCGGTAGACGAACTTTCAGCGGCGCTGGGTCTAACGAGCATGCTTAACGGCCTTAAAAAGCACGCTACGGCAGTTGTAAGCGGTGATGTACCGCCTGCGATAACGTTCCTTGAGCCATCGAAGACGTTCGAGAACACGGTCGACTCTCTGCGTGACTTTATAATCGCGCTCGATAAGGAAAAAGCCGACCACCTTCGCTACAAGGTAGACGGCGATGTGGTGAAGATTTTCATCACACCGTACCGCACAACTATTTCGCAGGACGATCTAGACTTCTCACAGGGCGACTATAACGTCGAACTCGTACTCGCCCTCGGTGTAAAAGATCAAGATAACCTTGATAAAGCCTTGAGTGCACACGGTAAAATTTTGCATGACGCTACCGTTGCAACACTCAGCTGCGGCGACTCCGCGAGCAACCTTGGGTCTATCGGCTGGCACGAGCCAAATGCGAGCTCAATCTCGGAAATGCTCGTATCTCTGTCTGAAGCGCTCAAAAGTGATAAGCCGATACTCGACGAACAGATCGCAACTGCGTTCCTGACGGGTATCGTAGCCGCCACCGATCGATTTAGTAACAACAAAACATCGAGTAAGGTTATGACCATGGCCGCTCAGCTTATGGCTGCAGGTGCGAATCAGCAACTGATTGCGGCAAAACTCGAAGAGGCGCACGAAATTGGCCCGGATAAGCCAGATAATGACGACCAAAACTCTGATGGTACAACCGATTTGAACGAAGGGGAGTCTAATAAACTTTCTAAAGCGGACGCCAAAAAGAGTGAAGCGAGTTCAAATGACGGTGATCTAGCGATTAACCACGAAAAAACAGGTGATCTCGATGATGTCGCGCAGCAAACGGCTGCCGAACATCAAGCCGAAGCTACTAAGACTGCCGAAGAAGAGCTCGCTGAGCAGCTTTCAGGCGTTACTCCGGCCGCTGCCGACGCGCCTTCTGTCAGCGACCTTCAAAAGGACCTCGCGTCGGCCAGTGCCGAGGTAGACGAGGCTGCAGGTCAGCCAGTCGTCGACACCATGCTTCCTCCGGTAGATATCCAAACCCAAGAAGATCAAGCCGATGAGCCGTCTATGGGTGGGACGCTGAACGCCACAGCTGAACAGGCCCAGCATGACAAAGAGCACGAGCTCGAAGCCGATCGCAACAAAACAATCTTGAGCCACGGCGGTAGCAAATATGTTGGCGACAACCAACCAACCTTCCAGTCGCCATTCAACGCTACGGCTGATGACGCTGAAGAGCAATCGGTTGTTGATATCTTCGCGGAGCCTACCCAAGCTTCAGCAGAGGCAGTTGCTGCGCCAATTGAAGAACCTGCACCACAGCCTGAGCCGCAAGAAGACGTATCGTCGTTGCCACCGATGGAAACACTGGCTGATATTGATAAGAAAAATCGCCACACCGAGCTAGATGAGCATAGTGAAGCTCGTTCAGCTGTCGAACTCGCGTATGAGGCGACGCCGCTTCCTGCGCCGCCTGCGCCTGTATTCCAGCCAGAGCCTACGCCCGTAGAAGAGGCCGTTCAAGAGCAGGCTGCACCAGTATCGGCAGCGCCGTTTAGCGCGCCAGATATCGCGCCACCACCAGCACCTACGCCAGTTGATTTCTCACAGCTTCCACCGCCACCGCCGTTGCCAACATTCCCAGCGCCGCAGGGCCCTACGCCGCCTGAACAGCTTGGGCAAATATTTGGTACGTCCTCAGTTGATGTGCCAGCGCCAGTTCCACAGCCTGAAACTAACGACCCAAACCAGTTTAAGATTCCTGGGCAATAGCCTACGAAACGACGCGGAAATGTTCGCTCGAAAGCAGCTCATCGCCGAGCTGCTTTTGCGCATTAGCGTCGTGAACCTGGCTTACATGGGCATCTATAACCGCGTATTTACGTATGAGTACGTCGGATACGTCTACAACTCGGTTAATATGCGATTCATCACGGCCAATTGGCATGTAATAATCAGTCCACTCAGTATTCGGTGCTTGCTCACGGCTCAGACAGTAGTACCATAGTTCACCAACGGTCACATTCGGTGGCGTATCATTCTTGAGGCCGTAGAACTGGTGCGTGGCAAGGTATGCAGCTGCGATATGGTCCAGGTGTCCAGTTAGGCCTAATAGGTCAAATGTCATGACCGAAAGCTCAATCGGTTCGCTGTAGCTTTCTATGATGCGGTGCATCTCGGCATGGAGTGCTGCGCCAATCGCGATATGCATACTGTGAGAAAGTTCCCCGTCTGGGAAGTGTAAAGGAGCGGTGCTTTTTGCGCCGATCAACTCGGTTGCGCGTGACCATTCATCAAGGCGAACTTTGCCAAGATCTGGTGCGTTAGAAGGATTGGTTCCGGCTTCGCCGTCGGTAATCAGTAACAGGTGAACATCTACACCATCTTGAACCATTTTAAGTAGGGTACCACTTGGCCCAAAGCTCTCATCATCAGGGTGGGCAAATATTCCTACGGTCACTCGTTTCATACTGTCCAGTATACTAGGTATCGATGAAACTTACCGATGACGGAATCTTGCTGATCGACAAACCTGCGGGTTGGACGAGTTTTGATGTAGTTGCCAAAATTCGCGGTATGCGCCGGGCTGCATTCAACGCTCAGGGTGTTACGCCCACAAAGCGGCAACTACGGATTGGGCATGCTGGCACTCTCGATCCATTTGCGACAGGGCTTCTTATCATTTTGCTCGGTGACGCGACAAAACAGTCCGACGAATTCTTGAAGCAGGACAAAACATACGAAGCGACGATAACACTGGGATATACGAGCAATACTGGCGATCCAGAAGGGGAGTTAACTCATGTCAGCGATGAAATGCCGCCAGATGCGGCTGTAGAAGCGGCTATCAGTATGTTCACTGGGCCTATCACGCAAACCCCGCCAGCGTTTAGCGCTATAAAGATCAACGGCCAGCGTGCGTATAAATTAGCGCGTAAGGGCCAAGAAGTAGATATTCCAGCCCGACAGGTGCATATTCATTCCCTTGAAGTGGTGGACTATTCATATCCGGAGTTGAAAATCCGCACACACGTTAGTTCCGGTACATATATCCGTAGTCTAGCTGAGGATATTGGTAAGGAGCTCGGAGTAGGTGCGTACTGTTCAGCGCTACGCCGGACAGTCATCAGCGAGCTAAAAATCGAAGATGCATCAGAGTTAACAGATATCTAGGATATTGACTTATTAACAATAAATTGATATAATAGAATATTATGGCTACCAAAGAAGAATGTTTTGCTATCGGTAATCGTTGCAACTTTTGTGTCGGTATCGGCGAGACAGCGTTGGCGAGTGCTTATGAAGCAAAGCATCCATCACTTCCTAGCGGTGACATCGTGAACATTGTCGAGAACTCTCGCGTGCGAGCTGAAATTGAAGACCAAGCTGGCATAACGGCTCTTTCATGCGAAAATCGCAGAGAACTTGCACGAAAAATAGGTACAAGATTAGGCAGTACGATTTAACGGCTACTGTACTGAGCTTGATGGACCTCTCGTTCTCTGGTACAATACACCCTTGATGATTACAAAAGAGGACAAGAATAAGGCGATCGACCTTACCCGTACCCACAAGACGGATGTCGGTAGCCCACAGGCTCAGGTTTCAATCCTGACTACTCGCATCAAGGAAATTACTGCACACTTGAAGAACAACAAGGGCGATCACATGGCTCGCCGCGGCTTGATTCAGATGGTTGGCCGTCGTAAACGACTGCTAAAATACCTTGAGCGTCGAGACTTCGAAGCCTACAAGGCCGTTGTCGCAAAGTTAAAACTCCGCAAATAGAAGCGGAGTTTTTTCTTTTGTGGGGGTATATACTTAAGCCATGAGCGATATGCAACCAGCGATTGATGTTCAGGGAGTAACAAAACGATTTGGCCGTTTTAAAGCGGTGCACGATATAACGTTCAGTGTTCCGGAGGGTCAAGTTGTTGGGTTTGTTGGCGCAAACGGCGCGGGCAAGACCACGACTATTAGTATGCTCATGGGTTTTATATCGGTGAGCGAAGGTAATATATCTGTTGCTGGGCAGCATGTTTCCACGGGCCGTGCTCATAAGGTTCATAGAAGTATTGGGTATGCCGCTGGTGATATGGAGCTTCCGGGTGGATTAACCGGTGAGCAATACCTCGACTTCCTACTCTCGCAGTCGCAAGGTGACCACACCGAAACAACCGCAATGCTCCTAAAGCGATTTAAGCCGCAACTGAACAAAAAGATCCGAAACTTATCTCGTGGAAACAAGCAAAAGATTGCACTGGTGGCGGCGTTTGCCACCGATCCAGATGTGATTGTTCTCGACGAACCAACCAGCGGTCTTGACCCTGTAATGCAAGAAACGTTTTTAGACTATGTGAGAGAGTTGAGCAAACAAGGCAAAACAGTCTTTATGTCGTCACATTACTTGCAAGAAGTAACTGAGGTTTGCGACCGAATTATGCTGATGAGTCATGGTCAGATTGTGCAGGATCTCATGAAAGAGGAGCTGCTAAAAAATAGCGGTAAGCATGTCGTGATTCGAACGGGGTATGTCCACACAAAACCACCACGCGGCGCTGAGTCTGTTGAATCATCCGAGACCGATGACGTGACCACACTTCGGTTCGTGTATAAGGGCGATGTTGAGTTGTTGCAGCGGTGGCTCGCTGGTATTAAGAAACTTCAGGATGTCGAAGTGAGCGAGTACAACCTCGAAGGCGCATTCAGCTCGCTGTACGAAGCCGAAACAGGTGAGAACGAGGAGGGTGAATCATGATGAGTTCGGTGTTTACCAAAACGTTGCATGAAAAACGGTTCTTCTTGATTGGCTGGACACTTGGCTTTGCAGCCATTGCAGCACTTCTTGCAAGCTTTTACCCAGCAATGCATCAAGATGGCGCGATTGATTCACTGCTGGCCAACATGCCGCCAGCCTTTAAGGGTTTGATAGGTAACTTGGGTGACTTAAGCCAATTTGACACCTACATTGCCTCGCAACTATTCGATATTCGTGTGCCATTAATCGCTGGTATTATGGCGATTATTCTTGGCCTTGGGTTGTCTGTGAGCGATGAAGAAAAAGGGGAGCTACGCACGATTCTAAGCTTGCCGGTGTCACGCAGCAAAGTGTTTATCCAAAAGTGGCTGGCCATGCTGCTGATTATGATTATGATTGTGATTGGCATGGCTGCCGGTATTTACGTCGTGTTGCCGTTTATCGATATTCCAGCCGAAATCTCGATTGAGCACATGGCGCTACTATCAGGTATGACACTCCTTGTAATGGTGACGTTTGGAACAATTCCGTTTGCGATCGGTCTAGCGACTGGTAAGCGTGCGGCAGCAACAGGTGTCGCGATTCTTACCATTATCGGCAGCTTTATATTGAGCACGTTTGGCCAAGCAGTGGATTGGCTGGCAGATTTTGAGAAGCTGTCGCTGCTGCACTATTTCCCAGCGGTCGACATCGTAAAGAGTGGCGTTGAACTGAGCGATATCTCTGTGTTTGGGGTAATTACGTCTGTTCTGCTTGTTATTGGTATAATCTGCTTCCGTCGCCGCGACGTAGCTTAGATCTACCACTGTTTGCTATAATAGAAGTGTATTAATGCGGAAGGTGATAGATACGAGCGCTTAAAGAGCATTCGCACCTGTTACTCTCCGCTAACAAAAAGGAGGCTCTATATGAGTACTATTAACCCGACTGGGAAAGAGATTATCTCTGTTTCCGGTGATTTTTGTGGGCAACCACTAACATTAGAGGTCAACCGTGTTGGCTTTAGAACTACCGCGAGTGTACTGGTAAAGTACGGCGACACGGTAGTTCTTGGAACCACCCAAATTGGGAGCCGGCCTATTCAGCTGGATTATTTCCCATTATCAGTTGACTACGAAGAAAAAATGTATGCAGCTGGCAAGATTTCTGGCTCACGGTTCATCAAACGTGAAGGCCGACCAAGCGACGAAGCGATCTTGATTGGTCGTATTATTGACCGTCCTATCCGACCACTGTTCCCGAAAGGATTTCGCGCCGAAGTACAGGTAGTCGCGAGTGTCCTTTCTATGGATCCTGCGTTCCGCCCAGACATGATTGCAATGACCGCCGCAAGCGCAGCACTAAGCATCAGTGGCGCACCATTCGACGGCCCGGTTGCCGGTCTTCGCGTTGGCCGAGTAAATGGTGAGTTCAAAGCATTCTTAAGCCCAGAAGAACGTGAGCAAAGCGACCTTGATCTTGTTGTTGCCGGTATCGAAAGCGGTGTCGTCATGGTAGAAGCTGGCGCTAATGAAGTATCAGAAGATGTGGTGATTGACGCTATCGCTTGGGCATACAAGGCAATGCAGCCAGCGATTGCACTGCAAAAAGAGCTAGCCCAAAAGCTAGCTACCGCTCCAATGGAATACGAACTAGTGTTGCCAAACGAAGACATTCAAAAAGAAGTGGATGAATGGGCGCACGACAAGCTCGGTGAAAAGCTCCGCAAGGCATACCCAGAGCGCAACGAAATGGTGAACGAGCTGCGCTGGAAATTCCATGAGGACATGACTGAAAAGCACGGTGATGACTACGCGGAATTAAAGGACGAATACGACGAAGCTTTCACTATGGCTGTTCATAAAGATGTTCGTAAAGGGATCGTTGAATCTAAGACTCGTCCAGACGGCCGTAAACTCGACGAAATCCGTCAGCTCAGCTCAGAGGTTGGTATTTTGCCGCGCACACACGGCTCAAGCCTGTTTACCCGTGGTGTTACCCAGGGTATGAACATTGTTACGCTAGCACCGCTCAGTTACTCGCAAATGGTCGACACCATGGAAGTCACCGACGGTGAGCGACGCTACATGCACCATTACAACGCACCTGGTTACACCGTTGGTGAAGTGCGTCGTCTTGGTAGCCCGGGCCGCCGAGAAATTGGACACGGCTACTTGGCTGAACGCGCCGTGCTACCTGTACTTCCAACTGAAGAAGAGTTTCCGTATGCCATCCGCAGCGTTACCGAAATCATGAGTCAGAATGGTTCAACCAGTATGGCTGCTACCTGTAGTTCGGTACTGGCACTAATGGACGCTGGTGTGCCGCTAAAAGCTCCAGTATCCGGAATCGCCATGGGCCTCATGATGGACGGTGATAAGCCATATGTTCTAAGTGACATTGCCGATGCCGAAGATTTTGCGGGCGACATGGACTTTAAGGTAACTGGTACCAAAAACGGTATTACGGCTGTACAAATGGACATGAAGCTTCATGGTTTACCAGTGGAAGTGCTTGCCGAAGCGATCCGTGCCAGCACTCCAGGCCGAGCACATATTCTAGAGCATATGCTTACGACACTGGCCGAACCGCGCACCCAAATGAGCCCGTACGCTCCACGCATTGAGAAGATTAAGATTAACCCAGAAAAAATTGGTGCCATCATTGGTAAGGGTGGGGAAGTTATCAACAAAATTACTTCCGAAACCGGTGCTGAAATCGATATTAAGGATGACGGCCTAATTACCGTTGCATCAAACGATGCTGCTTCGATTGAGAAGGCGTTGGAATGGATCCGCGGCCTAACTGAAGAACCAGAAGTTGGTCGCATTTACGAGGGTAAAGTCGTTTCCATCAAAGACTTCGGCGCGTTTGTGAACATCATGCCAGGAACTGACGGTATGGTTCATATCTCCCAGCTTTCAGACAAGCGAGTTGAAAAGGTGACCGACGTGCTTGCCGAAGGTCAAATGGTTAAAGTTAAGCTGACTGGCATCGACGAGCGCGGCCGACTTTCCTTGAGTCTTAAGGACGCCGAGCAATAGACCATAATGGCTAAGCGTGTACTGGTTACCGGTGTCGCGGGCTCTGGTAAGACGACGCTTTACAAACTATTCAAAGACAAAGGGTTCGTAGCTGTCGATATCGACGACGGCTACGCTGTCTGGCGTCATGCAGAAACTGATGAAATTCTTCCGTACAACCCCGAGGATGAAGATTGGCATGCTGTAGCAGAGTGGGCAGTTGATACAGAAAAACTCCAAAAACTTTTTGACGCTCACCCATCTGAAGTAGTGCTGGTATTCGGCAGTTTTGCCAGGATGCGGAAGGTCGTGAGTATGTTTGACAAGGTGTTACTTTTGGAATACCCAAACGAAGCCACAGTACGTGAGCGAATTGCTGGCAGGGAAGGTGGTTACGGAAAAAACGCTCACGAACTTGTTCGGATACTGAGCTATGTCCAGCCGTATCAACAAAAGATGAAAGCACTTGGCGCGGAGGCGATCGACTGCACATCTCCGATCAAGTAATTGGCATCATTCATGCTATGGCAAAAACCTAAGCGGAACTTAAGGTGCAACAGCAGGTCCGGTATAATAGGAAGCAGACTAATACCTTCAGGAGGCCGAACGTATGAAGCAAATGAACCGAAAAACTTTGATGATTGTCGGACTGATCGCTCTCGCCGCGATTGCGGGAATCCTTACTATTTTGTATTTCGCCCTGTGGCAACAACCTAGCAAGCAGGATTTTGCGGATGCCAATAAAAAAGCTGATAAGATCTCAACCTACAGCGGCTCCGCATTACTTGGTGATTTTATTACTAAAGTGAATGAACAGAGCCGTGCTGGTGTAGTGCAACCTAACCTTGCAGAATCAGCCAGCGCCGAAAAGAAAAAGGTAGACGACGCTATCAATGCACGTGCATCACTGGCGAAAGAAGTAAAATCGAGCCTCGTAGTGCGAGACAAAGATGTTAAAAAAGCTTTCGATACATATGCAGCCCAAGAAGCTAAGTACGACTCGTACATCAAAGGCTACGCTGCCACCTATCCGGCATACAAATCATCGTTCGCTACCTGCGTAAAAGTATTCCAGATTAATGATCAAGCTGGCGAAGACCTCACTAAATACGCCGCACTACACCGCCAAGCGGCTGAGCCGTGCCTTGAAGACCTGGCTATTGTAGCCAAGTCAGCGGTTACGCCGATCGCAGAGTATGGCAAGGAGTTTAAGCGTATCGTAACTGAGCGTCAGAAGGTATTCGATGGACTTGAAAAAAAGACATACGACACCGATAAAGCAGGTGAGCGAATTAAACAATTAGGCTCCGATTACACTAAGGCAAACCCAGCCGAAGATTTAAGTAAATTTGTTAAAGAAGCCAGCTTCAACGGGGAATTAAACGACCTTATTAAGCTGCTCGATGACAAAGCAAAAGCCGCTAAGTGATATGCCAGATGCATCGAAGCAAGACCTGCTCGATGAAGTACGGCAGAAGATATTAGCTGCGAATATTACACCTGATCTAGCGGCACAGGCTCAGAATTTAGTCATGGGTGACGGGAACCCAAATGCTGACATCATATTTATTGGTGAGGCGCCTGGCAAAAATGAAGACGAGCTAGGCCTCCCGTTCGTTGGCGCTGCGGGCAAGTTCTTAAATGAAATGCTCGCTGCAGCCGGCATGGATCGTTCAGATGTGTACATTACAAACATCGTGAAATATCGCCCACCGAACAACCGCGATCCGCTTCCGGAAGAAAAGCAGGCGTTTTGGCCATATCTTGCCAGGCAACTTGAAATTATCGATCCCAAAGCTATTGTGACGTTAGGTCGCCACAGCATGGAGTTCTTCTTGCCTGATGCCAAAATAAGTGAGGTTCATGGTCACGCCGTGCGTAAACACGTGAGATACCATGACAATACCGAACATGAGTGGCTAATTGTGCCGCTGTACCACCCAGCTGCCGCCCTATATAACGGAGGATTACGTCAAACATTAATTGACGACTTTCTCAACGTACCAGAGGTAATTAAGAAGCTCTAATATTGCTTTTTTAAGCTAAAACTGCTATATTTAGAAGCACTAAGAAGGGGACATTCCGCAGAAAATCGTCTGAAACCCTTGTCTTGTAACATTTCATATTGAAATCAAATAATTTTCTACAAACTAAGGAGAAAAACAATCTATGGGTCAACGAAGACTCGCTAAGCCGCAGGGCGACGATATGTCGAAGCGGCCTAATCAGCAAAAACGAAAATCAGACAACACGGTGCTTAACAACACCAATACGCGTCGTGGGGAAGTATTCCGCGCGCAGCGTCGTACCTCTGAAGATGTTAATCTGCGAGCATCGCAGCACATCATTAACGTACCGGTAAATAAAAGCATTTATAACGGCTACGACGGTAAGCAGTTCAGTCTAGCCGACCAAAAGCGCGCCAAGCAGACTAACGGACCTAAGCTCAAGATCATGCCAATCGGTGGGCTTGGTGAAATGGGTATCGGTAAAAACTGTATGGCTATCGAATACGAGAACGACATTATCATCATTGATATGGGCTTCTTATTCCCAGGTTCCGACTACCCAGGAATCAACTACATTACCCCTGATATCAGCTATCTCGAAGCTAACAAGCATAAGATTCGTGGCCAAATTTTCACCCACGGTCACCTAGACCACATTGGCGCCTACCGTCACATGGCACACCGCATCCCAGCGCCGGTATATGGAAGCAAATTCACACTTGGCATGGTTAAGCGCACCATGGAAGAATCAACCAGTGGTTACGAACCTGAATACTACGAACTGAACCCAGAGCTGCACGAGCGTGTGCAATTAGGCGACAGCTTTAGTATCGAATTAGTACGTGTGAACCACTCGATTCCAGATGCAACGGCAGTCGTTGTGCGTACGCCAGTTGGCGTGCTTGTTGACACCGGTGACTGGCGTTTTGAAGAGGATCCGGTTGATGGTAAGAAGTTCGACCTCGAGCGTTTGACCGAAATTTCTGCCAAAGAAGGCATTCTACTGCTCATGAACGAAAGTACCAACTGTGAATCAGACGGTACGCATCACCACGGCGAATTCGACATCCAGGTGTCTATGGGTCAAGCCATGGAAAAATATCCGAACTCACGGCTGATCCTAAGCTGTTTCTCAAGCCAAATCCACCGTATGCAGGTGATCTTGGACGAAGCCAAGAAGCACAACCGTAAGGTTGCGTTTGCTGGTTACAGCATGATCCAGAACATGGAAGTTGCTCTGCGCGCTGGGGCGATCAAAGTTCCAAAAGACGTTGTTATGAAAATGGAAGACATCGTAAAACTTCCTGACGGGCAAGTAACGATCGTTTGTACCGGTTCACAAGGTGAATTCAACGCTGTACTTAACCGTATGGCTAGCGGTGCCCACAAGCATATCAAGATCAAGCAGACCGACGTGGTGGTATTTAGCTCTAACCCAATTCCTGGTAACGAAAAGTACGTCGTACGTACCGTTGACGGCCTGATGCGTGAAGGCTCAGAAGTTGTACAAAACGGCAAAACTCACCTTACTGGCATTGGCCCGCTGCACCTTAGTGGACACGGCTACTACGACGATCACGTAAAGCTGGTGAATGCCTTGAACCCAACTTACTACATGCCAATTCACGGCGAATTCCACATGCTTGTCCACAACGCTCGACTGGCCGAAAAAGAAGCCGGTATTCCACGCCAGAACATCTTTGTGTGTGACTCAGGTGACGTGATTGAATTTACACCAGACGGCGTAGGCAAGAAGAATGGTCGTATTCCAGTGGGTGGTACTATGTACGACGATTCAGGTGCTGTTGTGTCTGAAGTCGTACTGAAAGACCGTATTCACATGGCCAACGAAGGTATGTTTGTAGTGCTCCTTACGCTGCAGCGCGGTACGGGTCGCTTGTTAACGAGTCCAGACATCATCTCACGAGGCTTTATTTACCTGCGTGACAGTGAAGAGCTTATGGGACTCATCCGCCAGTACCTAAAGCAAAAAATTGCTCGTGGATTTAGCGGTAAGCGTGTTGACCTTGATCAAATGAAAAAAGAGATTAAAGACGAAATTACGCACATCTTGTACGACCAAACGCGTCGTACTCCAATCGTGATTCCAGTCATCAATGAAATTGGTGGCGGAGGAGGCCAAGGTCAGCAGTCAAACGGTCGCCGACCTATGAATCAACCACGCCCGCAGGCGCAGGCTGCCGACAATCCACAAGCTCGCCCATTCAAGCGACCGGCTCCAAAGCAATTCCCGCCTAAGCAAGTACCTGACTCTGAGGCAATCCAGCCGAAGCAGCATCAAGATACACGCGGCTACTAACAACTCCCGCCCATGAGGTTTTCTCATCCGATCATCGATGAAGTGGCCGCACTAACCTTCCCGGAGCCACATAATGTCGTGATTAATCACGGCGCAGCAATGGTAATTCGAGGCTACCGCAAGGAGCACGAAGCCGGTGATATCGATATGTGTGTCAGCCAGGCTAATGCTGATTACCTAGAAAAAACTCTTGGGTTTGAAGTGGTCGATAAAGTTGTTGGACAATCCTCCGATGGCGCAGATATAACGGTTAAAGTTCGTCACGATCCTGCTCGTCGCTTCGATATACATGTCTGGGACTTCTCACCGCAGCTCTACAGCGAAACGGGCAAGGGAAGAATGAGTATTGAAGATCAGATTCCGTACTGCGATCAGGATGAAGCTACTGGCTTTTGGATCGCGAGCAAAGACTTGCTGCTACTTGAGAAACGAAACTCCGATAGGCCGCAAGATATCGAAGACGTAAAGATACTTGAATTAAATTAATCAAACAGTCTCGAGTAATTCGAGGCTGCTTGGTTTTAAAAATGGGAAAACCCCGCGAACTGTGCCGCGGAGCTCCCAGGGTAGGGTGCTCGACGCGGGACGTCAGCGGGGTCAGATAGTGAAGAACTCGACATCCACCAGGGATACCTTCAGATGTTCCGGAGTGCTCGTGAAGTGGTTCTCTGGCTCACCGGGGATCTGCAAACGACAGACGACCTCGAACCGGTGCTGGCCATACGCGTCAGGACCGCCCGCCCAGACTTCGTAGTTGTCGGCCCAGACGAAGAAATCGATCATCGACGGTTCGGCTCGTCGCTTGAGCTTGCGAGGTAGGCGATGTGTCAATCCCTCGAACGACATTCTCTCAAACGCCTCGGTGATTGTCGGTGGCGTGAGGGTCCGGTCGATGTACAGCCTTGTGTGGCCAGGGTGCGCAAACTCGAGCTGGTCCGCTAATTCAGGCCGGATGCGGAACACGATGTACGACCCGTCACTCAAGATGGCTCGCACTCGGTCACGCTCGACCGCGTTTGAACAGTCGATGCTGTGTAGTACGTGGGTCTTCTCAGAAAAGGGCATCGCCCTCACATCCTTATAGCTCGGGAACGAATACCCTGAGTATGAAATACGACAGCTCATGTTTCAACCATAAGCTTGATTTTTGTAGTCAATTATGCTACAATAAAGCTAAATCACCCCTCGACAGAGGTGAGAAGCATAAGTATAATCCGAAGCAGTATGGCTAAAAGAAAAAAACGTTCAAGCAAGAAAGCCGTTAAGCAGGTACCACAGCACACGCTGCCAGCCGGCTTTTGGAGCCAGATTGGGGCGGTAGCGCTCGCAGCCCTCGCTGTTTTGTTCGTTGTGGCCTGGTTTGGTGTCGGTGGCCCGGTTCTTGAATGGCTGCAGTCGTTTACCCTCGCCACTGTTGGATGGTCTGTCTACGTATTGCCACTTTTGTTTATTTACATCGCGATTGAGATATTCCGCAGCGAGAATAATCGCTTACCAGTTGTACTGTATATGTCAGGCTTTGCACTGGTACTATGGTTTTCTGGCCTATTTGGACTACTCGGTGATCCAACCCGCCAAACTGGCGGTTTCTTTGGCAAAACATTGAACGACGGTGTACTTGCCATGGTAGACAGCGGTGTCGCAATCTTTATCTATGTACTTCTGATTTTCTTAACCACGATCTTTATTCTCAAGGTGTCACCATTCGTGTTGATCGGCAAGCTATGGGAACTTATGAAGACCCGCAGCGAGGAGCGTGAGCAAAAGGAAAATGTGAAGATCATGAAGCGCGCCGCTGAAGTCGATGTGAAGGGCGGAGAATTCAAGCTGAATGCAGGTGTACCAGTGGCCGACCCCGGCGAAAGCAAGCAACGCTCCAGCTTTAGGGGTAGCGTGCAGCAGGACAAGGCTGCCGAGGCTAAGACCGCTCTTGTGAGCGTAAGTGATCCAAACTGGAAATCACCAAGTATTGAACTGCTTGAAAAGAAACAGAACCCAGCGGATGCTGGTGATGTGCAAGGTAACGCCCAGATCATTAAAGATACCCTGGGCGAATTCAGCATTGATGTCGACATGGAAGGCGCCAACATTGGTCCGAAGGTTACGCAGTACACACTTAAACCACCGTCAGGCGTTAAGCTAACGCGTATCGCTGCGCTCGAAACTAACATCGCGTTGAATCTCGCTGCACAGAGCCTCCGTATCGAAGCACCGATTCCTGGCCAACGGGCAGTCGGTATCGAAGTACCGAACAAGCGCGCCGCTGACGTACGTCTACGAGGTATCCTTGAAAGCAAACAATGGACTGGCACGGCTGAACCACTTGGCTTTGCGATCGGTAAGGATATTTCTGGTGAAGCGGTCGTAGGGCAACTGAATAAGATGCCACACCTGCTGATCGCGGGACAGACTGGTAGTGGTAAGTCCGTCATGATTAATACACTGCTCACGAGCTTGCTGTATCGTAACAGTCCTAGCGACATGAAGCTGATTTTGGTCGACCCAAAGCAGGTTGAAATGGCGCCATATGAAGATATTCCACACCTGTTAACACCGGTTATTACTGAACCCGAAAAGACCGTTAGTGCACTTAAATGGGCGGTCAACGAGATGGAGCGCCGCTACAAGTTATTGGCTGAAGAAAAACTGCGCGACATTAAGAGCTATAACCAGATGATTAACAACAAGTCATCGCGTGCAAAGAAAATTCCCGTTACTGATGACGAAGAAACGACCCCGCACAATCTAGAAGACGGCGCCATGCCATACATCGTAATCGTTATTGACGAGCTCGCCGACCTGATGATGGTGGCAGCCAAAGATGTAGAAGCATTGATCGTGCGCCTGGCTCAGAAAGCCCGTGCTGTGGGTATTCACTTGGTACTCGCAACGCAGCGTCCGAGCGTGAACGTGATTACCGGTCTTATTAAGGCCAATGTGCCAGCCCGTATTGCCTTTACGGTAGCTAGCCAAGTTGACTCGCGTACGATCTTAGACGTTGTCGGTGCCGAGAAGCTGCTCGGCATGGGTGACATGCTACTGAAGACTGCAGAACTACCGAAACCAAAACGTATCCAGGGTGCCTGGGTGATGGATGAAGAAGTTTTGAAGATTACCGACCACCTGCGTATGCAGAGCGCGCCGCAGTACAACGACGAAATTGTTAGCCAGCCGGTTCAGCTGAACGGAAAGGGCGGGGTAGTCATGGATATGAATTCTGAAGGTGGCGACGACATGTATAACGACGCCATGCGCGTGGTTATCGAAAGCCGCAAGGCCAGTACCAGTCTGCTGCAGCGCCGCTTACGTATTGGTTATGCGCGCGCCGCCCGTATCATCGAAGAAATGGAAGAACAAGGTGTTATTGGCCCAGCCGACGGCTCACGCCCACGTGATGTGCTGATAAGCAGCATGGACGAACTGTCCGGCGATAGCTCAGAAGTCTAATCCTAGTTCTTAAACCTAGCTTGACAATCGGTAAGCGTAAGCGTATACCGAGGACAGACATAATCAAGAAAGAAACAAACATGATCGATCTGCTTCACACCCGAACTGAAACAACACAGCGTACTCAGGGGGAATTTGTCGGCCAGTTCGAGCACATCATTCGACATCTCTTAGAATTAAACGGCGAAGTCGATGCGCTTACGGCTGAAATCGAGGCTCGCACCGAGCAGCCAGACATGTTTGAGCAAGATCTGCAGGCGGAACGACTCGCTGGCCTGACGGCTTTACGAGACGAGCTATTAGCCGAGATTTTCCGTGAGCCCGCCAAGGCATTCGAGAAAGAATTCGATGAGCTTGGACGGTTGTATACCGGTAGGACACGAACATCCCATTCAGATGGTATGACTATTAAGCAATTCGTCACCAGGGACCCCGCGCGTATGAAAGCCGACCTTCATTTCGTAGAACGTGACCATAGCGACGGGAGTATTGAAAGAATCGTCGAGGTACCGGCGACGCACGCAGAAGATACTTCGTTTTACGTCAGCTTAAAGGATGAAGAACTACGGTTGGCTACATCAGTGTATAGCCATGGGAAAAGTAGCCAAGCTGAGGTAGAACCTGAAAGCCCTGAAGGTATGCAGTTACTTTCAAAATTCTTTACGCACACTATTATCGCCAGTGACCTTATGTATAACCGCACCCCCGATGAGATCAAGGATGCAGATCTTCAAGCTAAGCAGTTTCTACAAAACAAACTCACCAGCCTCCACTCATACTGACCCTTGTCACAGCCGCGGTTTACTAGTATAATATAGCTATTACCAACCTAAGCTTATGTGAAACAACATAAGCATTCCCTGCAGGGAATTCCAAAGGAGGAAGACATGCAAGAGTACGAATTGACCGTACTTATCCACCCGGACCGCGAAAGCGAGCTGGAAAAAGCGCTTACGACCGTGCGTGACTTGGTTACGACCAATGGCGGTAAAGTCGTCAAAGAAGACAACTGGGGCAAGAAGAAGCTGGCGTACCGTGTTGCAAGGCAGGACTTTGCCGTTTACGTTCTTATGGACGTAGAGCTGCCTGCTGAAGCACCGTTGAAGATTTCTAACGCGTTCAATATCAGCGACGACGTGATCCGTTATCTACTTGTGAAAGTAGACAGCAAGGAACGCGCTAAGCTGGAAGCAGCCAAGAAGAACCAAACCGAAGACGAGGAGGAGTAGTCAAATGGCACGTAGCATCAACCAAGTGATCCTGATGGGACGCCTTACGCGTGATCCTGAGATGCGCACCACGACTACCGGTAAAAGTATTGCAAGCTTTAGCCTTGCTGTTGACCGCCAAACACAGGATGACCAAGCTGACTTCTTTGACATTACTGCCTGGGAGAAGCTAGGTGAGCTTGCAAACCAGTACCTGTCAAAAGGTCGCCGCTGCCTCGTGCAGGGTCGCCTTCGTCAAGATAGCTGGGACGACAAAGAAACTGGCAAAAAGCGCACGCGAATCGAAGTTGTTGCAACCGACATTACCTTCCTAGACGGCCCACAAGACGGCCAGCAGGGCGGTAGTTCTAGCGTACCGCGCAGTAACACAAGCTCAAGCAAGAGCAAAGACACCGTTATCGAAGACATCGATGACAAACCAATTGATTTAAGTGAAATTCCATTCTAGGAGAGAGTAAATTATGAGTCCAAAACGATTTAAGAAAGACGTTACAACGTACTTTGACTACAAAGACGTAAAGACCCTTGGCCGCTACATCAATGCATACGGACAGATTGAACCGATCGGTAAGACTGGCCTAAGCCTCAAGCAACAGCGTCAACTAGCAGTAGCAATCAAGCGTGCTCGTCACTTAGCGCTGCTTCCGTTCGTAACTCAAGGCTAAGGGCATGGCTGAGGCTGGACCTAGGGCACACGGACGAACGCATCGTTCGGTTGAAATTAGCGTTAATGAAGATGATTTGACGCTGCTAGAACAACAACCCGAGGGTCTAATCAAGATGTCCGATGACAAGTGGGTTAAACCCGAACATGTGATTGATCACGGGGTTGAAGAGCATGTCGAGTCGACTGAAGATCGTAATCACAAGTTACGAACAGGCGCTTTTACAGCGGCAGGTCTTGGTCTAGCGATTTTCGGCGGCATAACAGCGTATAAACATTTGAGGGATAAATAGATGTACCAACCGACAGATCTAAAAAAAGGAACCGTCGTCCAGATCGACAGCAAACCATACCGTGTAGTCGAATACAGCCAAAAGGTCATGGGGCGGGGCGGTTCCATCGTGAATGTTCGCTTAAAGAATCTAATTGATGGCAGCGTCATCCCTAAGACCTTCAAGGGTGCCGACAAGATCGAGCGTGCTGAAGTTACCACCAAAAGTGTTCAGTACTTATATAACGACGGTGTGAACTACTTTTTTATGGACCCTGAAAGCTTTGAACAGTTTGAATTACCAGCCGATACCGTTGATACGGCGAAAGATTACCTAAAAGAGGGCGATAACCTTGGCCTGCAATTCTTTGACGGCAGGGTTATTAATGTCGAATTACCTAAGAACTTATTTCTTGAAGTTACCTATGCTGAAGATGTCGTAAAAGGTGACACCACGAATGCTGTGCAGAAGGACGCAATCCTTGAAACGGGTTTGTCTATTCGTGTACCAGCGTTTATCAAGACTGGCGACATCGTCAGTGTTGATACTGAAACCGGTACCTACCGCGAACGGAAGAAATAGCGGTATTACACTTCGGAAATATCACGTCGCTTGAAAGAAATGCCATCCATGCTGGATGAGCGTTCTACTTGTCCATTCAGTTCTAGCTGACCCAGCACAGTAAGTAACTCCTGTGCAGGTATGCTGGTTCGTGCTGACAGTTCATCTAGTGACAATTGTCCGGCATGTTCCATGGCAGTTAATACGGTACGTTCCGGGGAAAGCGTAGTCTGCTGGTTAGTCAGTTCCTGGCGGACTGATTCTTTCATACCTTCACGATTTAAACGATGTTTGATTGAATGGAGTTTGTACGTGACGAACCCGATGGTGATCACCGGTATCGAAGAAAGCAGTAGGTAATATGGGTTTGATTCCTGCGAACCGAAGCCACTCATTGCAAAGCCGAACAACATGTATCCAATAAAGCCTAGCAGCATAGGTGCAGATAAGAATACGAATGCATACCAAATAACAAGTAACAGCCGAAGTCTTTTTAATGTCATGATGGTAGTATAACAAGCAAACAGTAATCATATAGCTACAAAGAATAACAGATGAAACAACGCCTCGATGCTTATGTGTCAGCAAACCATATGACCCCTACACGCTCCCAAGCCGAGAGCGTGATCCGTTTGGGTGAGGTAACAGTAAATGGCAATGTCGTTACAAAGCCGGGCCATTTCGTGACTGAATCAGACACGGTACGCTTGAAGGACAAACAACGGTACGTATCGCGTGCAGGCCTCAAGCTGGCTAGCGTTGCAGATAAACTGAAGGTTTCGTTCGACGACAAGATCGTTCTGGATGTCGGCTCGAGTACCGGTGGATTTACTGATTTTGCGCTGAGGAACGGCGCAAAAAAAGTATTCGCGGTCGACGTCGGTACGGAACAGCTGCACCCGAGCCTTCGGGGCGATGCACGTATTGAACTACACGAACAGACTGACATCCGCGACTTTATGCCGTCTGATGAGCCTGACATCGTAGTCATGGATGTCAGCTTTATCAGTCTGCGTGAAATTTTGCCGCATATCGCCGGTATATCGAATAGCAACACACGAATCGTAGCCATGCTAAAGCCCCAGTTCGAGGCGGGCAGGGCCCAGGTCAACAAAGGTGTCATCAAGAATGATTCCATCCGCAGGGTTATATTGAAAGACTTTGAACTGTGGTCCAAACGCTACTTCACGATCATCGACAAAGCAGACAGCGACGTGGCCGGAGCGAAGGGTAACCGGGAGCGGTTCTATTTGCTTCGTACCCTCAAATAACGATTGACTACAGGAGTAATCGTACGCTACAATGACCCTAGTCATAAGCGTTTTATAAACAAACAAGTGGGGGAATCAGCCGGCTATGCCGACAAGGTTAAAAATTATACTCGGTGTATTACTCTTGCTGTTCATCGGGACTGGCGCACTTGCTGCCATAAACACGATAACAGCTCCTAAAGAAGCAGCGTCCGATCAGACTAAACAATCAGACTCTGGTTCACAGTTCGGTAGTACTGTAGCCGAGAAGGATGACTCTACGTCTACGGATCAGGATTCGTCTGAACACGCTGAAGTATCCGGAGCTAGTGGTGGCCACGGCAAACTGATATCCTTTAAGGGCGAATCAACGACTGGTCAAAAGGGTTCGGTCCAAACGTTCAGTATTTTGAGCCAGCATGTGCCAAAAGATGGCGCAAAGTTCATCTTAAGCAGTTTGCAGCTAAGCCTGGCTGCCAATTATAAACACGGTACGATACTTAGCGGTGACAGTAAACAGGTCACTACTCCTGCGGAAGGTACATATATAGCGCAGAGCAACGGCGCCATCCGTTTTTCGCCTGACAGTGATTTCGTCGGAAGTGCCGTCGGGGTAGGGTACAGTATCGTCGACACTAACGGGGTGACATACGGTGGTTCATACAGCCCGCGTGTAACAGCCTCCGTTACATCAGCCCCTACTACTCCAAGTAATCCGACGGAGCCGGTTGGTCCTTCTGATCCAATCGAACCTGGCGATACCTGTGCGGACTCTGGCAGTGAAGGGATTCGCCTAGCGGACAAGCACATGCGTTCAAGTGGCTTCGATATGAGCACCTCACTTAAAACGTTCGACGTGCGAAATGGGGACTATGCGATGTCAGACGACGGCCAGCGGTTGTACAACATAGACTATGACGCGAATGTCGTTCGTTCGGTCGATGGTGGCGAGTCGTGGGAGCGAATTGGACCTGAGATAGAAAACGCAGAAAACATCGACGGATTCAACATTAAAGCGAGCAAGGACGGTATGGTGATAATACTAAGTGCCGCCAGTTTCAATGATGAAACGTTCGAATACGATCGACTTGATTACCGATCAATCGATGGTGGTACTACCTGGAATACCATAAATCTACCTTTGCAAATGGAAGTAAGTGAGGGCAGGATAGCGATGTCCAGGAGCGGCAATAAGATGTATATGTTTAAGTTCAACTATGGCACCAATCAGGTCGATATATGGCAGTCGACTGATAAGGCCCAGACTTGGCAAGCGATCGCACCAATCGATGCATATGACCCTTCTGGTTTTGATATATCTGACGACGGCGAGACTATGGTAATGAGCGCGATTGATCCGTCAACCGTATACGATATGGAGCCTCAGTCGCTCATCTATGTTACGACCGACGGTGCGGCGACCTGGACTACGTCTGATCCAACGACTGATCTCATAGGCAGGGGCTCGATCTCAATATCAGGCGATGGCATGAAGTGGTCGTTTATGGCAATCGATCTCATGACCTACTATCAGAAGATGTATAGCACGAGTGATGGCGGCGCATCATGGTCATCGGTGTCTTTCCCCGATAGTGACCTAGATCCGTATACGATTGCAATAGCCCGAGGAACCGGCAAGTTGTACGCATGGTTTTCCGATCTGGCGGACGATTATAAGGTCAGGTTCTTTACTTCCACCAACCTTGGTTCATCATGGAGTGAAGTCGCAATCCAGCCCGATGCTGCGTCCAATAAGTATTCTGTCAGTGCGAACGGCACGATTCTACGTTCTGCCGGCTACACTGAGCCATATGTATCAACTGACTCCGGTGCGACATGGCTTCCGATGGCTAAGCCGGGAATGCAATTCGATAAGGAGCGTATAGATCTTGACCCTTCGACATCTCAAGTAGACCACATCATTGATAGGACCTCTACCGAAGGATGGAAGCTCACGTATTCTCCCGAGCTTGACGAACTGTACTTCGAAGTTACAGATGAAATCAGGATAAGCCGCCCATACACCGTCAATTTGAACTACACACTTGCCCCTGCGGATGGCTGTGAGGCGCCGAGCGAAGGTACGTTGACATTCTTGTTATACGAGTCAATAGGCGACTAATAAGCGTAGGCATTTACTTTTTTACATAAGTATGATATAATGTGTACTATCTGGCCTCATGGGTCAGGGTTGTCGAGGTGTGTCCAGTTTATTGCTTAATTGCGAACTGTTGACCCCGGTCGACTTGTTAACAATTCGGTTCTAGCTATACACAGCTCAACGTTGCATCGCAGCACAACCTCTTTACCCATCGTGGGGGCGAGGTCAATCCGTAACTACGATCCTTCTGAAGGAGGATGAGACATGGAGTCTCAGAAGAACGAGAAGCCGCACCGCGGCTTCCTCAGGCGTGCCATCGTGCACGCGGTGACGCTCATCGTCGGCGTCGGCCTGGCCGTCGTCGGTCTGGCAGCACCGTCGAGCGCGCACCACAACACCATCACCGGTTCCGTCTCCTGCAAGCAGGGCGGCGGCTGGGAGGTGGCGTGGGCCGTCGAGAACAGCGAGACCCGCACCGAGACGATCACGGCATCCAACCGTGCGGTCGTTCCGGTCGGTACGCAGCTGACCTCGCGTCAGGTTCGTACGTTCAAGGAGAGCTTCACCTCGAAGCCGTCCGGCGACGTCACCCTGACGCTGTCGTCGAAGTGGACCAACGGCGTGACCGCCACCAACAGCGGCACGGTCAAGAAGTCCTCCTTCACCGACAACTGCACCCCGGAAGAGCCCAAGGTCACGATCTGCCACCGTACGGCGAGCTACAGCAACCCGTACGAGGTGATCACCGTGGCCCGCTCGGCCGTGGACGGCGTCGGTCAGGGAGACCACTACCTGGAGCACCGAGGTCCGATCTTCTACCCGAGCATCCCGCAGCACACCGAGTGGGGCGACATCATCCCACCGGTCGCGGGCGCTCACAACGGGTACAACTGGACCCCGGAGGGCCAGGCCGTCTACAAGAACGGCTGCAAGGTTCCGGATGCCAAGGATGCCACCGCTTCGGTGACGGTGTCCCCGGCCACCTGTGACACTTCCGGCACCGCTTCGGTGACGGGTGTGAAGTTCGCGACGCTCGTGGGCACGCTCGACCAGTCGGTCGGCACCCACGTCGCGACGTTCAAGGCCGAGCCCGGCCACCTGTTCGCCAACGGCAGCGACACCCTCCAGGTGTCGTACACGGTGGCGCCGAAGGACACATCCAAGTGTGAGGTCGTGAACCCCGTCAACCCGGAGGTCCAGCAGAGCACGTGCGTGGACGGCAAGCCGACCACACCCATGCTCACGCTGGCGTCCACCGAGGGCATCGCCTACACCGTGTCGGCCCAGGCTCCCTACGGCCCGGGTCAGACGGTCGTGGTGACCGCCACCTGGGACGCGACCCACAACCAGCCGGCGAACCTGCCGGCCGGGTGGACCAAGACGTCGGCCAACGCGGCGACGTACAAGGTCACGTTCGCGAAGCCGGATTGCACCGTGACCGTCCAGCCGCCGACCATCCCGGTCGTCGACGAGTGCGGTCCGAACAACGCCCACTACGGGGCGGTCCCCACCGGTCCCTGGACCTCGGTGACCAACTCTGACGGCAGCGTCACGGTCACGGCCAACCCTGGGAACACCTTCCCGAACGGTCAGTCCGTCACCTACCCGGCGCAGGTCGACTCGAACGTGCCGTGCCCGGTGCCGCCGACGCCGCCCACCCCGACGTGCCCCGACGGCACGCCGTGGACGGACAGCAACCACAACGGCATGCCGGACGAGTGCGTGGAGATCATCCCGCCGGTCCAGCTGACGGTGGTCAAGGGCGGTGCTGACATGCAGGACAAGTGCGGCACGGCCGGTGACATGTACATCGTCAAGCGCGACAAGGGCATCGTCTACACGGCCAACGGCAAGCGTGTCCGCGAGGGCAAGTGGCTGCCGACCAAGGGTGCCAAGACGGTCGTCGTCAAGGCCAAGGCCGCGTCCAAGAAGTACGTGCTGAAGCAGGGCTCGAAGACCATCTGGGTGTTCGGGTTCTCCACCAAGCCGTGCAAGCAGAAGCCCGACGAGCCGGTCCACACCGGTGCCAAGACGGCTTCGGCCAAGGTGCTCGGTCGGTTCAACCGCATGGTGGCATGAACGGGCGCCTTCGGGCGCTCATCGCAGCAGTGTCCGTCGTGCTCGGCTTCCTCGTATGGGGAGCCGGGCCGGCGGACGCCGCTCCGGAGCGCATCACGGCACCAGCAACCGGGCTGAACGCTCCGGTTGTCTATGTCGAAGCGCCGGCGGGTGACCTTGGTGTCAGGGATAACCTCCACGTGGTCTACGCGTGGAAACATGGTGATCCTCCCTGTGACGCCAGCGGCTCCACCGTGTATGCCGGCCATGCCTGGCGTGCCGGCAACGGTGTCGCTGATCACTGGGGTCGCTTCAAGCCTGGAGACAGAATCCGGGTAGGTGGCTGTGCGTTCAAGGTGACTCACAAGGAGTACTGGGGAGCAGACCGGGGAATCGGTCCGCTTTCCAGCCAGACTGGGCCACCGCGAATCGCACTGATCACCTGCAAGGCTGACGACTACTCCAAGCGGACGGTCGTCTTCGCCCGCAAGGTCGGCAGTAACGCGCCGAAGCACTGGCGACACAGCAGAGCCGAAGAGCCGCCCCGGGGAGGGAGATCTCCATAGGGGCAACGGGTCGTGACCCTCCACACAAGGATTCAGTTCCGAGTGTGGAGGGGCACGGCCTTTTTCATTTTCTGAAGATATTGAAATTATTATTAATTTATGTTATAATGTTGTAATTATGGAACGGCGACCTTCGTTTGTACGGAACGCGAACCTACGTCGTATCGGCGTAAGTGCACTATTTGGGACCAGCATGATACTACCGGCAGCGGTAGCGAGCGGCGGTGAAGCGCCTATGGTTGAAAAGCCGATAAAAACTTCGCTTGCCGATCAGCCGGGCTGGAAACTTGCTGCGCATGAAGACTTTAGCGGCGACATAGAAGGTTGGGAAGTCATCAGTGCCGACCCCTCGAAGGGTCCGCGCTACGCTCAGTACGAACCGCAAAACGTGGTATTCACCGGCGACTCAGTCGATATTACCAGCTATCGCCACTGCGGAGTCGAGCCAACAATTCAGAACCGCCAGACCGCTCCATGCCCGGAAGGCGTACCGACGCTTTACACATCGGGGCGTATCGAGCAGATCGATCATACTATCAAAGGTGACTTTAAGGTGTTCATCAAAGCCAAGATGACCGTCGATAAGAACGAACTACTTGGTACCCGGTACGAGCTATGGGCAAATAATCTGACGAAGTACCCGGACACTCGTAACCTTGGCTACTGTATTGAGGGTACGAGGCCGAATGGTGAGTTCGATCCGGCTGAGATATTCAACACCAAATTCGCTACCGCCAATAACATCGCCCACTGTGAGGACGGTAAGCTATACGATGTGCCCCGAAAGCTCCGCATGCCAGAAGGCTGGCTTAAGAAAACAGTGCGACTAACAGCGACCCGTGTGAACGGAAAGATGGAATTCGAGATCAACGGGGAAGCGCTGCCGCTGCGTTCGGACAGCGATAGGACTGTCGATCGACTTCGTGACTTCAAGGGAGTATCGTGGGATGAATTCAACGAGGTGCAGGATCTACCATACGGCATGATATTTTCGACGGCAGTTAACACGTTCGCGGATTCAAAAAACTTTCGGCCTGTCGATGACGATGAACCGTACAAACCACATACTCTTAGCATCCAAGACATGAAGCTATATACACGCTAGCTATTGACAAATAATACTGTTTATGCTAATATAAATAGATTGCGCATGATACCTTTTGGTCCTCAGGCGTAACGTCCCAGTGCATCCGCGCTGGTGATACATCTCCGCTTCATCTTGTATGAGAGGAACCTTCCCCATGAAGAATCTGTTTGCGGCTTCCGCATTGATCATCGGTCTGCTCTTCGGAGTCACCCCGAGCGTAAGCGCTCAGGCAGGCGACCCCGACGTCTCGTCGACGCAGGCGTACGCCGACCCGGCCGTGCAGAACGTGCGGGTCACCAAGTACAAGCGCGGCATCAACCGCGCGTGCCCCCAGGGCAGCGACAAGATGTTCATCCTGGACGTCACCATGAGTGACGACTCGGTGGGCACGTTCGTCGACAGCGACGACGCGTTCGCGGTGATCACGCTGCGCAGCGGCCTGCCGGTGATCGACACCGACATGTTCCTGAACGCGCTCGACGGGCTTCGGACCGCCAGCTACTACCTGTACACCGACAACCGGCGTGCCCAGGTGCGCAAGAATCCGGCCTGGAACAGCGTGACGGTCAAGGGCTCCAGCCCTGACGTCAAGCTCACGGCCAGCCTGCGCAAGGACTGCCAGGAGTACATCGAAGAGCAGTGATGAAGTGGAGATCAGGGTGTGAGTGTATCGATTCGTCGATCCATACTTACACCCTTTTCTCATGCCCGGATTTTGACACGCTCTAGCGTAAGAGGTATGATAGAGGCAAGCTAAATGCTCAAACAAAAAGGTATAAAACCAGGTGGACCAATTCCAATTCAATCAGGATACTGATTCCCGACGTGGCTGGGCGCACAAGTTGCTATTCATCGGCATTACGTTCGGTGTGATCATCGTGGTTGGAATTGGCGTGTTCGCGTACACGTCACAGCTGCCTGTCGATACGAAAGGCAGCGATGTAAAGGGCGGCGGTGCAAGCACCGACACCGGCTCGCGTGATGATTCCGATACTGACACGAGCCAATCTACCGATGAAACGTCGACGGAAGATTCATCGGATGGCAATTGGTTCAGCTGGCTCTTTGGAAAACATAGCATCGCCGCAAAGGTCACTAGTTCTTCCGGGCTAAAAGGTTCAGTGCAGTACCTGAACGTACTCGCCAGCCTTACACCAAGCGAAGGTGCATCATTCGAGCCGACATCGCTACGTCTTAAACTTGTCTCAAATCCGCGAGCCGGATCGGTACTAAGTGCCGACAAGCGAAATGTTACGGCACCAGGAGAAGGTACGTATTCCGCACTAGATAATGGCATCATCCGATTTACCCCTACGGCTCAATTTGTTGGCCAGGCACGGGGAGTAGGTTTTACCGTGACAGACACGGCCGGCGTAACGTTTACGAGTAGCTACATACCTGTCGTGAATGACGTGGCGACTCCTCCGACACCCCCCGTCGTAACATGTAGCGACCCGGCCAGCGAAGGTATCTCATTATCAAACAGCAGGTTCTTTCTCTATTCGAATTTGGAGACGATGCCATTGGTTACCGACGCATGGAGTACGAACACGCTGAAGGGAAGTGATACCTTGAGCAGCCTTTACGTGATTGATGACAATGGCAATCTACTACGCACATCAGAGGGTCAGTCTCGATGGAGCGCGGTACCAATAGCTAGTAATATGCGAGTGAACAGCTATGCTACAAGCAATGACGGTAACACGATATTCGCCAATGGACAAAGTGGTGACAATGATGCGGCTGGCTATCTGTCAACGGACGCAGGGAACACATGGACAAAACGATCGACGCTTTCTACCGATGGTGTCATTGCCATGTCCGAATCTGGTCAAGTGATGATTACGAATGGTACGTCTGACCCTGAAGGCGGATTCGGAGTTATCACATCAATCGATGGTGGTACGACATGGCTTCCAGCCCCAATAAATGCGGTTAACGTTGGGTCGGTCGCCCTAACGCCCGACGGCACGAAGATGTTCGTCGCGGCATTCGACCCGGTCGAAAACGACTACCGAATATACCGCTCGACGGATAGCGGCCAGACTTGGGATTCAGTTGACCCGACCACTGACAATATCGGCTATGGCAGACTACTCACGAATGACGCAGGGACTGAACTATTCATGGATGCATATAGCTTCGATGATGATTCAAGTCCTCTGTATTATTCTAGCGATGGAGGTGATACCTGGCAGCAGGTGACGATACCAGAAGGTATGAATGTCGATTTACTACAGATGTCGCTCGACGCATCGCGTATCGTTATGACGGCTCATGACCAGGATTACGCTGTGCAGCTGTACCAATCAACTGATAGCGGCGTCACTTGGCAGCCTATCACCGCACCGGGAAGTAGTTTCATTGCAGCATATGCTGGCCGAGACGGTACCTCGATTACGGTCGCGTCATCGGAGGGTATCGTGACAAGCCATGATGGCGGAGTAACCTGGAACGCAGTCGCAAATATTCACGAGCGTTTCGATCTGACGAAGGTGGATCTCGACCCGCTGACTCCTGGCCAACAAATCTTCATAGATAAGACTGCCACGCAAGGATGGAGACTCGACTACGACACTTCTACGGGCATATTGACTCACGAGGTGACAGACACAGACAAGTATGCAGAGCACACGGAAACCAGCACCGTCCAATACACGCTCATGCCTAAGCCAAATTGCTCGTCGCCAGCACCTGGAACGATAAACTTGATAAAGGCTGATTTTTAGGCATGTATGTTTTGACTCTGCAACCCTACGGCCACAGGCACCATTTACGTAGCCTTTGATCGAGCTGAATAAAACCGCTTATTTTGACACGTTGAATCGGAACTCAACGATGTCGCCAGGGCGCATGATATAGTCTTTGCCTTCAGTCCGCATCTTACCAGCAGCTTTCGCAGCCTGCTCGTTGCCCGCGGTGACTAAGTCGTCGTAGTCAACGATTGAAGCGGCAATAAAGCCACGCTCGAAGTCACCATGAATCACACCGGCGGCTTGCGGAGCGGTCGCGCCTTTACGAATCGTCCAGGCGCGAACTTCCTTTTCACCAGCTGTTAAGTAGCTCTGCAGGCCTAGAGTATCGTAGGCTGCGTGAATCAGTTGATTGAGACCTCGCTCTTTCACCCCATAGCTATCGAGTAGCTCAGCTGCATCATCGTCGCCAAGTCCGCGTAGTTCTTCTTCTAGCTTGGCACAAATGAACACACTTCTCACGGGAGCGATTAAATCATTCAATTCTGCCTGTTTAGCAGCATCAGCGATTGTGTCTTCATCGACATTGAATACATAGATAACAGGCTTGGCGGTGAGTAGATGCAAATCACCAATTGCTTCGTAATCAAGTGAGGGAAGAGCGGAGAGCGGCGTGCCTTCGTTCAGGTGGCGCATCAGGCTGTCTAAGTATTCCAGCTGCTCGCGGGCGCCCGGATTGGCCTTGGCTTCCTTCTGAATCTTAGGAATACGGTTCTCGATCGTCTGGATATCGGCCAAGATCAATTCCGTGTTAATAACGTCTATGTCACCCTTCGGATTAACAGCCGATTCGTCGTGGCGCAGTACGGAATCGTCGCTGAAAGCACGCACTACATGGATGATTGCATCGCAGTTGCGGATGTTGGCTAGGAACTTGTTGCCCAGGCCTTCGCCTTTGCTCGCTCCGGCTACAAGTCCAGCGATGTCAACGAATGTTACGGTCGCAGGTATCACTTTTTGGGTTGAATACATTTTTTCCAATACCTGTAAGCGAGCGTCAGGGACAGGCACGATACCGGTGTTCGGCTCGATTGTAGCGAATGGATAATTTGCCGCTAAAATCTCACTATCGGTCAACGCATTAAATAACGTCGATTTACCGACGTTGGGAAGCCCGACGATGCCGATGGATAGACTCAAAACCAACCTCTTCTTTCTGGATTAATGGGATGTGGCCCTTAATGACTGCTTTGTCTTTCGAGGATTGAACCTCGGTAACTAGATGCCTAATTATAGCTTTTCTATCTGTAAAGTCCAAGTTTCTCAGTGCTGAACGAGCAGCAGAGCTTAACTTGTCGACTGACCATGTATCTTTGCTCGGCAGTCAGATTGGTTAAGTTAACCCTTGTATGGTATAAATAATAAAAGTTCTTCAGTATAGAAGAAAGGTCTCGGAAACTACCGAGACCTTGTTCATTCCCAGCCCAAGAAGATAGGCGTGTACAGTGAAAGTAAATCGGTTCTTGTCGATGGCATTCTCTTGTGTGTTGCTTGCAACGCTAATGGGAACTGTTACGAGTAAAGCGTATGCGGCGAGTGATTACGACTCGTTCCTCAATGTCACACCTACGCTATATGCGTACACCGATGGCCCGACGATGTCGGCCAAAATTGACCTGAGTACGACATGGCTCTCGGAATTTGAGCAGACCTACGAGAAGAGAGTTGTCGCACATCCAAGCTGGTCTCCAGATTTCATGAACGAGCTCAACGACATCATGTCCGAAGGCGGTTCCTGGGGTGTGTACGCAAAGCGGGTATCCGGTCTAGGAATTCAGATAGGTATCGTAGGTACCAGGGACCCTGATGGCTTCTGCCAGTTCAATGGTCCTGCGGCAACAGGTACATTTGCGTGCTCCGCAAATCCCGGGTATGGGTTCATCACGACTGATTACTTTACCCATAATTCATTTGGGTATAACGGCTGTGGCGGCTCCACGTGTAGCCAGAAAGGGATGAATACCTACGCGGAGCCCAATGTTGTTACCAGCACGGGAGGAGGAGCATTTCTCACAATCCCCAACACTGCGTTGGACGATTTCGAATTCTACTTCATGAACTTCGACATCAACTATCCGGTTGGCTACCAGGGTGAAATGATTCCCACGTCACAGCCAGGCAACCGGTATGTGGCGATGGGGGATTCTTACTCATCCGGAGAGGGTAATCTCCCTTACGACTATGGGTCAGACACGATGGCAAACGTCTGTCACCGCAGCTCCAACGCATACCCGCGGCAACTCCAGGAAGATTTGGACCTGAATCCGATGGTTTTTTCGGCATGCTCTGGTGCGGTGTCCGAGTATGTAATCGATAGTGCGAACCAGGAAAATCCGGAGCTACCACAGGCCGTGTATGTCTCAGATGCCACTGAACTGGTCACCATGACCATGGGAGGGAACGATGCGCAATTCGTACCTGCGATTCGAGAGTGTCTTGCTTCCACCGTTGCACAGGACTGTCTTGACGCACTCGCGACGTCCAGTGCCATTGTGAACAGCACCGCATTCGAGTCCAACCTCGAGGAAATTTACGAAGGAGTGAAGTCTTTCGGCAATACCGATACGCAAATCATGGTGATTGGCTACCCGAGACTCTTCGCTCCATATGATGACATCGCGGGCACCTGCACCTGGGGTGACCCTGTTGTAGCTGCGTTTACGGATGTTCTCTCAGGGAGGACTATCACAGAAGATGAGCTCGATGCGCTCGCCGAACTGCAGAGTGACCTGAATCAGGCAATTTCCAACGCTGTTACTGCCACCATGGACTCGGACATCAGTTTCATCGACCCGACTGCAGCTTTTTCGGGTCACGAGCTCTGCGGCGCGCAGACGGTCAAGTACATCAACGAGATCTCCCTGAGCGTCAACACTGGCGACCTCTTTTCTGGTTCATTCCACCCGAACCAGGCCGGTCAAGACGCCCTGGCATCGCTCGTAGGTGTTGAGCTCAGCTAGACGCAGCATCTGAAAAACACCCGCTGAAGAACACCGCCCCCGATGTAGTGTCGGGGGCGTCTTCACGCATGAATCTTTCAACGATGAAGCTAAGTAATGTATCATTATACTTATGGTAAAAAAATCAGATATTGCCCGGGGCTACAGTTTACCGAAGTCGTACTGGCGAATAGTAAAGAGCCTAGTAGTGGCACTAATAGTTTTAGCAATTCTTGGGGTTTCATGGTTCGCTGCATGGCGTACAGGTTGGCCAGGATATATTTCAGCTGTCGTAAAATGCGACGGTAAACCGGTAGTGGGTGCATCATCATTTTTAGTGAAGCAGTATGTCACACCCGCTGATAACGACTATCACATTCCTGGTGGCGACGGATACCGTACCTACTTTTGCAGTGAAAAAGAAGCGATTCAGTCCGGATATAAGCATAAGCCTTTTTAGGGTATTGCTCTTTCGAAACAAGAGCTTTGACCATGACCCAGCATGCATGCAGGATAACGCATCCATGAGCACTACATCGATGTGTAGGGGCATGTGGCTCTATCTCGTGGATAATATATATGAAATGACCATGGGACCCAGAAACCCTGATGAACCGGGGGTAGGGTTAGTCACGAAAGCCAGGCGATATACCTGTCTGCGATGAATGCGCGAATTCATGAATGTTACTTGTAGTGGTATAAAACGTCGATACTCTTAATAGTGAAAGGGTATTTACTCATATCCGGTTCATTGACTATGGAAAACTTCTGCCTATACGCAGGACGACCGTTCAACGGCTCTTCATATTCAGCGGTTAACCATCGGCTGCCATAGTCTATTAAGACAATCCTTCTCGGCTTAGATTCGATGATAATGTAGTCATGCTTCTTATTTGGGTCGGCCGCGCGAATTCCTACCCGGCCAGCGATGAGGAGAGAAAGGATGAAAGGTACGCACACGAACAAGACCCCGGCCCCACTTAAGAGATCTTTAACGTAGGAGCCAGATGATTTGTAAGTACCGTTTTTCCGAAATTTTGTAAGGCGCTTAGCCCACGACTTCGTCTTACGAAAATAAATGAGTGGATAGGCATACTCCCTAATGAGTAGCAGTAAAAGAACAGGGGAGGATAGGAGCGCTAAGGCTGCGATTATCACCCAGAAGTGCGTTTCTTGCTTTTCGACTAAAGCAAACCAAAACCCTAGCCAAGTAAACAACCATAAATGAATGATGCGACGCAACCGAAGTAGCCAAGGATAATTTCTCCTACTAGGTATGAGTCCAGAAATACCTAAACTGACGAAGTATGATATAGATACGGCAAGTGTAACTGTTGCTCCAAGCAATACAGATTCGTATACGTCCGGTCTGTCGAGCGAAACCGGGATATTGTAACTGCGCTCCATGTTTAAATAGTACGTGCTCAAAAGCAAGTAGCCATACAAAGGTGCGGCAGCTATCAAAGATGCTTCAGTAATTAACTTTCTATTCACTCCCCAACAATATACAAGTGACAATTACGCTACAAGCATAAGTACCAACTGTATGAAACCGTACGACTATGCTACTTCTGGATGAAGATTGATTCAGCGCCTACCAGACTGTGGCGGTATGTACACTGAGAGTTTAAAGGGTAGTGATAAGACCTTGCCATTCCAATACTTAAACTCATATACAATCTATTGTAACAGAGGTAAATGTTTCTAACGTTAGACGGCCGGTACGAACGTTCCGCCAGTGTTATAATGATAGCGGGATACTCAGGTATCAGGTACGTTGAAAATCCTTACATTGAAATCGATGAGTGACATGGCAGCTATGCCATATATAGCCCCTCCTTTAAGGTGTTCGAGCCAGCTGGTGCCGGTGTACTCTTGAGGATTACCCAGCACAACCACAGCAGCTGCGGACTACCATGCAACAGTCGGTGAGCCAGTCAGTTTAACTGCTATCTGGCAGAGCTACTGGAGCAAGACCTTATCGGAATCGGGCACTACCATGCAACAGTTTCTTTAAGCTGACTGCTTAGAGGGATGCAGTGCGTTCGTGCGCCTTCGGACAATTCGGTTTCAGGGTCGCCTTATTGGCGAAGAAAGGAGAATGAAGTGAACTTCAGACGAACCAAGTACGAACGTACGACGCCGGTGACCCGTGAAGCATATTCCAGATGGGATGTGCAAACGGGCGAAGGGTTTAGCCATTTGCTATCAGCACTTGCGCAGCTCATCGAAAAAATGACCGGCCTCCTCTATGTGAGCAGGTAAGATACGTGCTTAGATAGAGAAGATGACGCACCAAGTACTCATAGAATTGCTAGCGACTTACCCGAAAAATGCGTCGGTATTTAGAGTGCGTTCAAAAAAATCGGACGGTGGATTTCGCGTTATTACGAAGCCGAACAAACAGCTTGGCTCATGGCTTAAGCAAGTAAACAAGGTGCTCAATGAATTGTACCCGTCTTGGCCTGACTACATTCACGGTAAGAAAAGACATAGCTATGTTACCTTCGCAAAAGCACATGTCGGTCAGAGTGTAGTCATTACTATAGATATCAAAAATTGCTTTCCTTCAGTATCGCAATCGAAGGTCGCCGCGTCACTCGAAAACCGACTACAACTTGAACGCAGTGTTGCCATCGCCCTTGCCTCAAAACTATGCGAGAGGGGAGAAGTGCCGCAAGGATTTTCAACGAGCAACTTCCTCAGTAATCTGGCACTGCTTGAATCTTTTGAGAAGCTAGACGCCTTGACTCAAGGTCACGGACTTAAGTTCACAAATTATGTTGATGACATCGCTATTTCGGGAGAAATTACCGATCCGGGTCAGATAATAAACGAAGTTGCGCTGATACTTTCGCGTGCCGGATTCAGTTTGAAGAAAGCAAAAATAAAAGTCATGCCATCTAACACTAAACAGATTATTTGCGGACTCATCGTAAATGAGCGAGTAAGCTTAACTAAGCAAAAGAAAAAATCATTGGTAAGCGCGATTTTAAACAGCGATATGAGTAAGGAATCTGCGCGTGGATGGATTGCAAATACCAAAGGTTTTGACGCTAAGTTTAGCAACAAGCTGTCGATGACACTGGAAAAGGCGATGACTAATTCAAAGGGTGCTAGTAATCGCTGAGTCGTTGTCAGTATTCATTTGAATAGCCTCGCTTACCACGGTCAGTGGATGGAAGGTTAATTTGGAGTGTGAAATCAAGTTGGTTTACTGCATAAGTATTCCAATAGAAAGACTCATTATTATCCTTGATTATAACAGGGGTGAAAAAAAGTAGCAAAAAGCTGATGGGAGAGCCGGGTGCGGGGACGATGTTCCCGCATCCGGCTCCGCCCGGAATCCAATGTCTGGTATATCAATTATTCAATGAATCCCCACCGGCCAATGAGCCGGCTTTTATTTGGCTTAATTCTTATGATTATATGCTAGTAAAACGGGCTGAATTTCATTACAAGTCTTGACTCAAATCGCTTAACTTTTACATTCTGCTCATTAGATGAAATAATGTATATACAATTTCCATTACAAGCATATGGTGATTGGTCAAAGGTTTATCTAGCGAGATTTCGTGCAAGTTGCATTGGAGGTCCAGGGTAGACCTCGCACCTCGACAGACAGGCTTTTGAGCATTCACCATCCGCAAGCGACACTTCACGACAGGAGGGACAGTCATGTCTCGTGTGACTTTTTGGCTGCGGAGGGTGACCCTCGCAGCGCTCATCATGGTGCTCCCGGCGACCTGCCTGAGCATCCCCGCCCACGCGGCAGACGGCGTGAACATGAAGGGTGTGTCGGTCTTCAGGATCGAGACGACCGACCAGCTGTACATCATCAATGACAGCAACGCGGTCGCCCAGTTCGACTACGTCGACCCGCAGTACCAGGCGCAGTCCGTCACGCTGGAGCCTGGCACGGACAACAGTTCTGCGCCGATGTGTGCCATCTCGAAGGATCAGAACCCGAACTCCACGGTCTCTGTGACCTTCAATCCGGGTACTCCGGAGGCGGTCACGACGGTCACGAGCTACTTCTCCATGGGTGGCGAGGTCGGCGACCTGCAGGCGCACGAGCAGGCGGTCTCCAAGGCAGCTGCGGCGGTCTCCAAGACCAAGCGCCGGATCGCCGTTGCCAAGGCAGCGGTGGCGAAGGCCAAGGCGGTTCTGGTGAAGGCCAAGGCCAGCCACCGTCAGGGCTGGATCGCTAGCTCCAAGCGGTGGCTCGGCAAGACCCAGACTCGGCTGGTGGCACTGAAGACCAAGCTGCGTCAGCAGAAGGCAGTACTGGCGAACGTGAAGCGAGAGCTTCGCGACTACCAGGAAGCTGCTGCCTACTGCAAGGGTCGCTAGCTCGGACGACACTGTTGGGGTACCAAAAAGCCCCGGTCTACGCGAATGATCTCGCGTGGACCGGGGCTACTCCTTTTTATACGTATCGCTTGTATTCGAACACCGCTTACGGTTAAAATACTAGACATTATGCAGAGCGAAATGCGAGTACCATTGTTCATAAGATCTCGTCATTATCGTTGGTACATCTTGGCTGGTGTCATTACGGCACTAGTTAGCTTCGCTCTTATCTCTCGAGTCGTCGAGGCTTTACCAGCGGCAACACCGCCGGTAGCTGTTTATCCTCTCCCAGCGAGTGGGTCCAGTTTCACCTATACGAATCCAAATGGAGGTGATCTCACCGTAACAGCTACACTAATATATCCGACCGCTGGACAGGGTCAATTATGTGCGGGCAATCGACAACGTCCCAATTTCTCGTACAACCTATCTGACACAGGTATCCTTTTAGGTCCTACAACCAGTACGTTGACGTATGATTTGGATTTAGGGTGGCGCGACTGTAACCGCGCCACACTTAAGTACGCAATTTATAGCCCGGTGTACTGTAGGCTAGCTGGGCACTACGGTGCTGGTGCTCAAGGTAACGCTTTTGACTGCGTAAAGTATATTCACAACGCGAGTAACAACGATGCGCTTGGCTGTGCCATCGGTGGCCCGGCGACTCCTGCCAACGGAGGTGGAGCACCAACCTTTAATCCTTGTGTTGAACCCTGGTTTACTCAGGGTGGAATTGGTATACCTAAGGCTCGCTATGGCCCAGATAGCGGAACTCCATCAGCCCTCGGGCAAGTAAAAAGCTTCAATGACCTTAGTCTTCCGCAGGTGGGCGTTATGGGCCTTGGGATGAACACAAATAGTAACGGAAGTAGAGACTTCTCATCGACGATGTGTCAGTACTGGGTATATAACGACGATCTCAATACCGGAAGTGACACCGTCAGTGGCGACGATGACTGTAAAGACATCCATTTTAATATCAGCTGGACCTATACGCCACCTCCTTCGTATGACTTGAGTGCGACGGTAACTGATCCAGGTGACACATTTACGTACTACACCGATGCGCCAACAACATGGGGTGCGCGGCTAAATTCCTATGCGAATCTACGAAACGCTAGCGTGGGCAATCATGCAGTAGACTTATGGCGATTGGTGTTCCCCCCAGGTCCACTACCGGCTTGGGCTGAGGGTACGATAACTGGAGACCCAGGACTATGCCCGTCGTTCCCAGGCGCCCAATCGTGTGACCGGCTGATTGCATGGACGTGCCCGGGTGGGCCACCGCAGAATTGTGGGCCGATACCCGCCACTGGACCCTATTGGGCATGGAATTACAGCGGTGCTGTAGGACCGTACCCAGTAGGCACTAACGTTTGCTATGTGTCACGCGTAACGCGGCCAACATACCCGTCTAATGACAGTCAATGGAAGGGATCGGCTATGGAATGTATCATGTCGGCCAAGTCTCCTCGGACGCAGTTTACAGGGAGTGATGTACGTGTGGTAGGTGCAATTCGAAGCTCATATTATTCCGTACAGGGGAACAACTACGGTAGTTGGGTGGAATACGGCGCGTTCTCATCGGACGTCAACATGTTGCTTGGCTCGGGTGCAGGTTTGCGCAATGGAAGTCCAAACCCGGCAAGTTCTTGGAACGGACTGACGTTTGCCAATAGAAATGCACCAAGCTATGGTAGCTACAATCCGGTTCCTCAAGATTCGGCACATAGCTATTTCTCGGGATTAATTGATGCTGGGGGCGGATTAAATCAAGCGAATCCGGGAACGGGCGTGTATACGGTGGGGTCGGGGACTACCCTAAGCATGCCGAATGTACCGAATGGTCGCTCAGTTGTTATACGTTCAGCCGGTACTATACGCATAACGGGTAACATTAACGTGCCGAATACAGGAGCGGCCAATATTAACCAGCTGAGCCAGGTGGTAATTGTCGCGAACACGATATTGATCGACGAGGGTGTGACGAATGTCGATGCGTGGCTTGTAACTCCTACTACTGTAACAGGCAACGGAACGATCGATACCTGCTATCGCGGCGGGGACACTACAATTAACAGTAGTGTGTGTGCAAGTCAGCTAACGGTAAACGGCCCGATATACACGCGTAATCTAAAGCTTCGTCGAACAGCGGGCAGTAATCCACCCGGAGTTAACGAGCTGAAGCAGCCTGCTGAACGATTTAACCTACGGCCAGACGCTCAATTATGGGCCTACGCATACGCTAATAAAGGCGACTTTGCACAGACCGATTATGTGCAAGAATTACCACCGCGCTACTAAAGCATAAACGGCTTGCTTTTAAAGATGACGTCTATATAATTAAGGATATTATGAAGCTGATAAAAGGAGTGGGCAACTTTTTCGCACTTGACATAGGCACGAACGCCGTCAGGGTAGTACAGCTCGACAAATCGGGTGCGGATACATGGAGCCTCAAGGCATACGGATACGCCGGTATCGACAGTAAATTGACGGCCGCAGATTCACCGGAAGCTCGTACCAAGCTTGGTGAAGTGATTCTAACCGCGGTGGGGCAGAGTGGCATTAAAGCAACCGATGTTGTTATTGGGCTGTCAGCTCAAAAGACCTTTACGACGGTGGTAGATGTACCAACCATGCCTGATGCTGAGCTTCGTGGCACTATGAAGTATCAGATTGAGCGCTACATTCCGAGCGCGATCAACGACACCAAGGTGGATTGGAAGTTGCTTGGCCAATCACTTCATGACCCGAAGCAGCAAGAAGTTCTGCTCACAAGCACAGCTATTTCATACGCCGAGGACCAATTGGAATTTGTAGAGGGCCTAGGCTTCAATGTTATCGCCGCAGAGCCGGACCCGCTTGCCATGATCCGTTCGCTGCTGCCAAGTGGTGTAGCCGATGCCCGCCTGATTGTTGATATGGGTGAGATGTCTACCAACCTTGCGATTACCTATGGTGATGCGCCGCGTCTGGTCCGCACCATTCCGGTTGGACTCTCGACACTCCTTAAAGCAATTGTACAAAACTTGAACGTTCAAGAAGACCAAGCTCGCCAGTTTGTACTAAAATTTGGCTTAGCCCCAGACCGCTTAGATGGCCAGGTGCTACGTGCACTTGATTCGACATTAGAGAGCTTTGTTGGCGAATTAACTAAGTCGACCAAGTTCTTCCAAACACGATACCCAAATGTATCGGTTGGAGGCATCTTGGTGTCCGGCTTTGCCGCGACCATACCTAGGTTTAACGAATATGTCGCTAGCAAGATGAACATCGCAGTTACGCCAGCTAACCCATGGCAGAAAGTTCGCGTGTCACAGTCGCATCAGCAACAATTGCTACCGATTATGAACGAGTTTGCGACCGTGGTAGGTTTGGCTGAAAGGACAGGGCAATGATTGAAGTCAACCTGATACCTGATGTTAAACAAGAGCTCATCCGCGCGCGTACGCTCAGGTCAATGATTGTATCTATTTCAATCCTAGCTATGCTTGCTTCTGGCGGCATCGTTGTGCTGCTCTCGCTCTACGTATTTGCAGGGCAGGGTGTGCGAAATGTCTTTGCAGATAACGCGATCAAGAGCGAATACGCTGAGCTCAAAAAGGTAAAAGACCTTTCCAATATGCTTACAATCCAAAACCAGCTTGCTAAGCTCTCGGAAACGCACAGCAATAAAATGGTATCATCACGCCTATTCGATGTACTCGGTGTCATTATTCCTGCACCACCAAACGATGTATCTCTTACCTCGACAGATGTGAATACTGAAGAAGGAATTCTCACGATATCTGGCCAGTCTGGTAGTGGATTTGCGGCGTATGAGGCATTTAAAAAGACGATTGCGGCTACTAAGTTAATCTTCTACGAAGGTGATGCAACGGAGGCAACCAATGTCGCACTTGCCTCAAACATTGTGGACGGCGAGCGTAGCTATGGAGAAGACCAAGATGGTCGTCGCGTGCTGCGTTTCACAATTTCGTTTACTTACGAACCAGCATTATTCGCATCGACGTCAAAGCGTATGGTCGTGCAGGGACCAGAGCGACGCAACGCAACCGACTCGTTCATTGCTATACCTGAAAGCCTATTTACGACACCTGCTAACGATGCGGGAGGAGCGCAGTAATGGATAACGTAAAAGCCGATAAAACACTCCGCAAGCGCCAGCAGATTTCGAGTGCTAATCGAATGATGTTCATATGGGTCGCCGCCGGATCTGGAGTGGTAGGCGTGGCTCTAGTCGTCTCGATCTTCTTGGTGCAGCAGCTTGTCTTCAACGAAAAGGTATTAGCTCGTAAAAACCAAACTGTTAGTTCGCTCGAAAACAGCCAAAAAGCAGTGCCAGAGCTGCGTAACCAGATAGCGGTGCGGAACACCGATCAAGCACTGCTTGATAGCCGTGCCAAGGACAGTGACAAACCGCTCCAGGTTGTTATCGATGCATTACCTGATTCAGCAAACTCGGCCGCGCTTGGCGCATCGCTCCAGAATGTACTCATTCCTGGAACGGGTATCCAGCTCGAGGCTTTAAAAGTAGACCCACTCGATGCAACAAGTACCGAAGGTGTTATGACGTTCTTGTTCTCGGTATCAACTGATCGCGGCTCTATTGGTGAGCTTCGCAACCTACAGCAACGCCTTGAACGCTCAATCCGTGCCATTAATGTAAAATCTGTACTTGTAGAAACATCTGTCGCTAAGGCGACTATGACAGTGAGCGGGGAAGCGTACTATCAGAGTGCGCGCAAACTTGAACTTGGAACGGAGACGATCAAGCCATGAAAAAGTCTGATATCGCCATGATCATCTTGATTGCATCGGTTAGCATGATCGTCGCTTACTTCGTGGTGAAGTCGATTCCGATCTTCCAGAGTTCAAGCGAGCCAAAGAAGGTAAGCACTTTCCAAGAAATTACCTCGAACGTCGACGAACCAGATCCTGAAGTATTCAACTCCGGAGCGATAAACCCAACGGTCGAAGTCTTTATTGGCGGAAACTCAGCATCGTCAGGGCAGTAGGTAGCCGCTTATGGCACTTCTAACACCAGAAATACAGGAAAAGCTGACAACGCTTTTAGTTGAAGAAGGGTTGATTACTCAGACTGCGATAGACACCGCCAAGGATACTGCTACCAAAGAGAATCAGCCACTCATGACGACGCTCGTAAAGTCGGGAGATATCAGCGATGAGTTACTGACACATGCAACTGCTCAGGTTTCGGGTGTTCCATATGTAAACCTAAGCAACACGCTTATTAACGAGCAGATTCTTTCACTGCTGCCCGAAGATATAGCTGAGCGCTTTATGGCAGTGCCACTCGCTGAAGTGCAAAATCGTCTCGCGGTCGCTATGATCGACGCTAACAACGTTCAGGCAGTCGACTTCCTGGCAAACCGTATCAACCGGCCTTTAAAGGTATTTATGGCATCCGAAGCCGGTATTCGGCACGTACTCGAGCAATACAAGACCGACCTATCGTCGGTTGATATGGCTGCCGAGGAGTCCGAAGAGGCTGCGCAGACCAAGGCTTCAAGTAACATCAAAACAATTGTGCAGGACTCGCCGATTTCGCGAGCACTTAGTACCATTTTGGAATTCGCAGTAAAGAGTAAGGCAAGTGACATCCATATTGAACCACTCGAGAATGCACTCAAGATCCGCTGTCGAGTAGACGGTGTACTACGTGAGATTATGCAGCTGCCAAAATCAATTGAACCAGCATTAATTAGTCGAATAAAGATTTTGTCCAACCTCAAGATTGACGAACACCGTGTGCCACAAGACGGTCAGTTCGCAGTTAGCGTTGCCAAGAAGGAAGTTGACCTTCGTATCGCTATATCACCGGTTGTTTGGGGTGAGCAGGTGGTTATCCGTCTTCTCGACAAGAGTGGGAACAGCTTTGACCTAGAGCAAATGGGCTATGCTGGCCGCGGTCTACGCACAATACGTAAAGGTGTAAAACGACCAAACGGAATGATTTTAACGAGTGGTCCAACTGGTAGTGGTAAGTCGACCAGTTTGTATGCTCTAATCAAGGAAATCAAAGACGACTCAGTCAACATTGTGACACTCGAAGATCCAGTTGAATACAAGATGCAAGGTGTGAACCAGATTCAGGTGAATGCTGAAGTTGGCTTGACCTTTGCTAACGGGCTTCGTTCAATCCTTCGTCAAGACCCAGACATCGTAATGGTAGGGGAGATCCGTGACAAAGAAACCGCAGAGCTCGCGGTGCAGGCTGCACTTACTGGGCACTTGGTATTCAGTACGCTTCACACCAACTCAGCAGCTGGAGTGTTGCCGCGTCTACTCGACATGGGAATTGAACCGTTCTTGATCGCCAGTACCGTGAATACGATCATCGGTCAGCGTTTAGTGCGCCGTGTAGCCACGAAGCGCGATGCATATAACTCGAGCCCGATTGAAACCCAGAACATTCTAACAACCGTGGGGCACTTACTACCTCAGACAAAAGACGTCGTCACGCAGGTATCCGAAGACCTGGGGTATAAAGACTTGCCGTTAGCTGGCCAAAGCGCTTATACTTTAGTCAAAGGTAAAGATACACCTCAGACACCACGTGGCTACTCAGGCCGCGCAGGACTATACGAGGTAATGGATGTTACCGAGGAAATTCAAAATTTGATCATCAAACGCGCAACCAGCGCCGAGATTCAAAAGGTAGCAGTCGCGCAGGGTATGGTGACAATGCGTCAGGACGGTTACCTGAAGGCACTGGGCGGACTTACCACAATGGAAGAAGTGAACCGAGTAGCGGCCGATACGGCATAACAAAGGTGGGATAAACGATATGCAACAAGAACTTAGGATAGAACTGTTACTCGAAGAAGTGGTGAAGAAGCGTGCCAGTGACCTTCACTTGCAGGTTGGATTGCCGCCTATGCTTCGTGTTGACGGTAGCCTTAACCCGATTCCGGGGTACAATCCGCTTGGTGAGGCAGAAGTAGAGCAATTGATCTATGCGATCCTTGATGAAGACCAGCAGCAGATACTGAACAAAGATAAGGAATTCGACTTTTCATTTGCTTTTGGCAACTTAGGGCGATTCCGTGTTAACGCTTTCCACGAACGGGGAAACCTAGCAGGTGCACTTCGTTTAATCCCGAACGAGATCAAGAACGTTATGGAGCTTGGTATGCCGCAGGTCGTGCAGTCATTCGCCGATTATCCACGCGGCCTCGTGCTTGTAACTGGTCCAACTGGTAGCGGTAAGTCTACAACGCTCGCAGCGCTTGTCGATAAGATCAACACCGAGAAGTCTCACCACATTATTACCATCGAAGACCCGATCGAGTTCACGCATAAGTCAAAGAAATCTGTCATTGTCCAGCGTGAAGTGCACTATGACACCTACAGCTTCTCGGCAGCCCTGCGAAGCTCATTGCGTCAGGACCCGGACGTTGTGTTGATCGGTGAGATGCGTGACCTCGAAACTATTTCAGCGGCTATCACGATCGCAGAAACTGGGCACTTGGTATTCGCGACCCTGCACACCAACTCCGCTGCGCAGTCGATCGACCGTATGATTGACGTATTCCCGCCGCACCAGCAGCCACAAATTCGCGCACAGCTATCTAATATCCTTATGGCGATTTGTTCCCAGCGTCTCGTGCCAGCCATTGGTGGTGGTCGTGTCGTCGCAGCAGAAGTGTTAATTGCGAATCCTGCTGTGCGTAACATTATTCGTGAAGGTAAGAGCCACCAGCTCGATGCAGTTATTCAAACTTCAGCCGACCAAGGCATGCAGACAATGGACCGTACACTCGTAAGCTTGGTGCAAGCTGGTACGATTACCTACGATGAAGCTCGTAACTATGCTGTTGATCTAACCGAATTCGAACGATTGATGAGAGGCTAGTCAGGGGCATTACGTGAAGCGCTATACCTACGAAGCAAAAGATACCTCTACCGGTAAAAAGGTAAAATCGGTTGTACAGGCTGAGAGTGAGCAGGCAGCTGCAAAAGTGCTGCTTGCTCAGGGTTTTGCACCATTAAACATCGAAGAAGAGGGTAATAGCGACTCCATTCTCGCGCGGTTTACAAACCGCATCGGTACAAAAGACAAGATCGTATTCAGTCGTCAACTCGCCACACTGATTGGCGCCGGCTTGCCGCTATCCCAGAGCATGCGCACGATTGCCGAGCAGACTGAAAACAAACGATTCCGAGCCATTGTTGAAGAAATTCTCGCAGATGTTGAATCAGGTAAGACACTATCCGACTCATTCGCAAAGTACCCGGATATATTCGACAAAGTGTTTTTATCTCTTATAAAAGCGGGTGAAGCATCCGGTACACTCGATGACGCCTTAAAGCGGATTGCGAATCAGCAAGAGAAAGATGCCGCCATGATGAGCAAGATCAAGGGGGCGCTTACATATCCACTTATCGTTCTTGTCGTCATATTTGGTGTTATGGCGTTCATGCTATTCACTGTTGTTCCACAGGTTGAAAAACTCTATGACGACCTAGGTAAAGAACTGCCATTCCTTACCCAAACCATGGTGAACGGAGCAGACTTCTTAACGAAGTTCTGGTGGCTCGTGATAATAATCCTGGGTGTAGCGGGTTACTTCATTGCTCAGTATCTTAAAACAGAAGACGGTATAAAGGTGAAAGACACATTTAAGCTAAATGTGCCGCTATTCGGGGTGATGTTCCGAAAACTCTACATGGCTCGATTTGCACGTACAGCTCAGACGCTGCTGAATACCGGTGTTCCAATGCTTGATATGCTCAAAATTACTAGTGAGGCAGTAAACAACACAATCGTTGGCGCAGGTATCACTCGTGCAGCCGAGAAGGTAAAGGGCGGTAAGGCTCTATCGGAATCAATCGCTTCGGAAGAATATATCCTTCAGTTAGTTCCACAAATGGTCAAGATCGGCGAGCAATCCGGTAAGATCGATGAAATGCTAGGGCGAGCGGCCCAGGTATATGAGGATGAGTTAGACGAGCAGATCAAGGCGATTTCGACCGCGATCGAGCCACTCCTAATGGTGGTACTAGCTGTCGTAGCAGGTGGTATGGTAGGGGCTATCTTGTTCCCAATATATAGCCTCGTTAACGGCGTTAACGTTTAACTATAGACAAAACATACGCTCGTGCGTATGATAAGCGTAAGCAAGAATGCTTAACAGTTTAAGTTCATAGAAAGGTGGGAATCAAATATGAACGCTCAAACTAAAAAACAAGGATTCACGATCATCGAAGTCGTGCTTGTCCTTGCAATCGCAGGACTTATCTTCCTGATGGTGTTCATTGCATTGCCTGCACTGCAGCGCAACCAGCGTGACACAGCACGAAAGAACGACATGAGCCGGGCTCAGACGGCTATCAACACAGCGGCTTCTAATAGCCGAGGCGCCCTGCCAACGCTTGACGCGGCATTTATCACTAGGTACCTACAGGTAAACGGTGATGAATTCAAAGACCCAGCCGGTAAAGACTATGCATTCTCAGCGCTAGCTGGTGCTGCTGCTCCGACAACTGGATTCGACGGCAACAACAGTGCACAGACCAACGTGCGTGTCTTCTACACAACCGGAGCGGTGTGTGGTAACGATGGTGTAGTCACGCTAAACCAAGGCTCGCGTAAGGTCGCGCTTCGACTCGTTCTCGAAGGTGGCGGTATCTCCTGCGTTAACAACTAGCAGATAATGAGATCTCTAAAACCAGCTCGCTTGTGCGAGCTGGTTTTTCGTATCAAGTATGTCTGTTATGATGAAAAGCAATGACCGTACTGCTTTCGTTTATTGCCGGGGTGATGGGCCTCCTACTGGGGAGTTTCGCTGGCGCACAGGTGTGGCGCTTACGGGCGCGTCAACTGGCTCATGATAAGGCAGCAGGTGAAGAGTACGACACATCTGAATATAAACGCCTACATGGCCTTATGGGGCAGAAAACAAGCGAGGATCGCTCACGATGCCTATCGTGCGGCCACACGTTAGCCTGGTACGACCTTATCCCACTTGTCAGCTGGGTGAGCACAAGAGGGAAATGTCGCTATTGCAAGCAGCCCATTGGGCTTTTAGAGCCACTTATTGAACTAGGCACGGCATCCGTTTTCGGTCTATTTACGTATATGTGGATTGCATCGTCAGGTTTACAAGCATTCGGACTCATTCTACTCTTGCTCTGGTTAGCGGCATTCGTGATGCTTATCATCTTGTTTGTGTACGATCTGAAATGGTTCTTGCTGCCAGATGTTATCATGTTTCCACTCATTGGGTTATCGCTCGTCATATCCCTAATGAGCATCACGCTATTTTCTAATGCTACGCTCGGAGAAATCGCTTCGACCACTACCAGCGTTGCTATACTCGGGGGCTTGTATCTGATCCTCTGGCTTGTATCAAAGGGTGCATGGGTCGGGTTCGGTGATGTGAAACTGGGTGTGGCGCTTGGATTACTGCTCATGGATTGGAAGCTGGCACTTCTGACACTATTTCTTGCAAACCTCATTGGTACACTGGTCGTACTACCAGGCCTCCTTTCGGGCAAGCTGTCACGCAAGGCTCAGGTGCCGTTTGGCCCATTCCTCATACTCGGATTCTTTATTTCACTTACTGCAGGTCATTGGATTCTAGATGGCTATATGGCATTCACCCAGTGGTTGAGTACCGTTTTGCTTATGCTATAATTACCCCAAATGGGCGCATACTTCAGATCACGTAAACAGGGGCGGACGGGCGATGAAGTGCGTCGCATGCCGGTACATGGTTTTACGATCATCGAAGTTATGCTATTTTTTGCTGTTACAGGCGCACTAATGCTTGGAGTTCTTGGAACAGCGTCGATAGGGGTTAATACGCAGCGCTACAATGATGCGGTTAATACTTTCGTTTCGATTGTGCAGCAGGAGTTTACGAATGTTACGAATGTCGTAAATTCCAATTCAGATACGAGCGTGTGTGCATCTGCATCGAACGTAAATCGTGGAATATCAGATTGCGTGATTCTTGGACGATTGATGACAATTGATAGCAACGGTGATATGGTCCGCTCAAATATCGTAAGTACAACCACACCGACCACGCCACCAGCTACGAATACTCGTGAGCTTGCAGTTGTCCGCGGCTATAATCCGCGTATTGACACCTCAAGCCAAGAAGACGGCCAGATGAACTGGGGAACCCGTATTTTGCGAGGTTCAAACGGTTCAAACGTAGCGCTCCTTATTATTCGGTCTCCGCGCTCAGGAAATGTGTATAGCTATGTTGTACATTCGAGTGTAGGAATTCCTACAGATGTCAGTGATTTAATTGACGATATCATTGGAGGGGCTGCCGATAACTCGCGTGACCAATATATGTGTATTGATCGCTCCGGCTGGGTTGCGTCCAGTATGCGCGTCGTCAAGCTTACACCGTATGCGTCTGGGCCGGGTGGCGTAAATGTTGAGGATGAGTCAGGATCGGTATGCGGATAGGCGTGAACCAGCGTGGCGATACGATTATAGAGGTCATGGTAGCCTTTGCCGTATTTGCAATGGTTGCCGTTGGGGCGTTTACCATCATGAATCAAGGTACTGCCGGAGCACAGAACACGCTTGAAACTACGTTGGTGCGCCAGCAAGTCGATAACCAGGCTGAATATATCCGGTACTTACACCAAGCATATATCTCGAATCCAAACGACCTAACCCCCGGGAGTGCCAGCGTTAAATTCAAGGATATTTTAGCTTTTGCAGAGACTGCGCACGACAACGGCCTCACACAGCCGAGCTCGTTTGGGGCAACCTGTACGCAGACTATTCCTGGAACCGACACATCACGCTTCGTACTCAACAAATCGGGCGATAGGATTTCTAATGTACGTCCCGCATCATCTATTGGTGCGGCGGTCGCACCGTATGCGCAGCTAGCCGACTCCACTACTTCATACGGGCTGTGGATCGAGCCGATCGTATCCGAACCCGATGCTAGCGGAACTACCCGTTATATCGATTTTCATGTACGAGCTTGTTGGGAGAGTGCCTCGGCGAGTTCGCAAAGTACGCTTGGAACAATTGTACGTCTGTATGTGCCGGATAATGTGGCGACCGGATCGGTCGGCTCCGGCGGCTCTCCAATTCCTGCCCCAACTATGATCACTGACTTTAGCTATGACGGCGCATCGAGGAATGGTTGCTACCCACATAAAGATGTTGAGCGTGACGAGCAATCTGAGTCTCGCCCAACTTGGACGCCTCCACTGGCGACATTACCTGGTATGGATGGTGTCGATGTATCCGCACCGGCTGTATGGCAATGCCAGGTAGAGGGAGCTGCGGTCTACTCGTGTGTGAACTACGATGTACAATACCAACCGAATATCCCAGCAGCATCCACCGGTAACTACGAATTGACGCTCCGGTACTACGATGCGAATTGCGGCGCATATAATTATGTTGTTCCACCGTATGTATTCAAAGTTGATATTTACAAAGATGACGCATACCTACGAACCGTCGATCTTTCTCCTTCGGCCACTCCCGGCGGACTTAGAACGAGTACTGCGATCAATATTGGCGCAGTGTCGCCAACTACACGAATCCAGATACGCTGGTGGAATAACCACTTCTATGGACCGACTATGCAAGATCCTGATTTCGCCATTCAGCAATTGATACTCCAAAGGACAGGGCCGTAATGCGATACCATAAAGGATTTACTTTGATCGAACTCATGCTGTCTATGGCATTTGTTTCAATCTTATTAATTTCGATTGCCATGCTATCGATTCAACTGTCTAACCAATACTCGCGAGGCCTAACATTAAAGGAAGTCACCCAGGCTGGAACCGAAGCCTCGAATGACATCAAACGTACTATGGCCCAGGCCCAGATTTCGACTACCGGAGTTCGCTTAAAACAAGTTTTGAATGGGGGTTGGGCACTATGTACGGGTTCATATACCTATATTGCAAATAGCCCGGGTAATTTAGAAGCAAATAATGCGAATGTAATACGAGTTGGGGAGGGAGCAAACAAATCACCAGCACGGTTGGCGAAAGTTCGTGACCTGGGTGGTGCATTTTGTTCGGCAACAAGTAATCTTGATACGGTAGCCGGCAAGAATGTGGACGCGACGGATGCATCCGAGCTGCTTTCCGGCGGATCACGGCTGCTGGTCGTGCGCGATCTGACCATTTCACCAAATACAGCAACCGGTAAGCCGGACTTGGGTCAACCGTTCTACGATGACTTCCAAAAGGGGCGGGGGATTTATGCCGTTACGATCACTATAGGTACCGGCGTAGACTCAGAAATCCAATCAAACACCACATGTAAGCCGCCGGGAAGTGCTGATAAGTTGGCAAACCTGGATTTCTGCGCTATCGATACGTTTGAATTCACCACACGAGTAGGAAGCTCTGAGGTATGATAAACACTATGAGTAAACACAAACGATATACAGAACGCGGCGCCGTCTCTATTTTTGTGGTCGTGTTCTGTGCGTTGTTCGTTACGATTATTACGGTCAGTTTTGTGAGTCTGATGATCCGTGGGCAGCAGCAAGCTACCAATGCCGATTTATCTAACAGTGCCTATGATGCAGCCCTTGCCGGCGTAGAAGATGCCAAACGAGTTCTGCTAAAATATCGCCAATGTGCATCTAATAACTTCACGCCAGCGGGCTGTGCTCAGTTGAAGTTGATCTTCCAAGATCCACGGTGCAACATGGTACGCCGGGTGCTCACTACCATCAATGATGATGAAGAAACGCTCGTCAAGTCTGAGACCGAAGGCGCGAACTCTAATTCAGAACAGCTCGACCAGGCGTATACCTGCGTAGAGGTGGATTACACGTCTGATGAGAAAGTAGTGAAAGTTGCAGACGGTGGATCGACGCTCGTACCGATAGATGCTAACGGTGAGCCGTATGACACGGTGAATATTAGCTGGTTTATGAAAAAACCAGATAGCCCTGCAGGCCTGACGTTACCGAACATTGCGGTTACCGGGCGAACCTTACCAACGCCCGACCAGTGGCACACTGCTGGTGCTACATCGGCTACGCCGCCTATAGTTCGGGCACAGTGGATACAGCACGGGGCGACGTTTAGCTCGGCTGACTTTGACGAGGATGATGCAAGCGGTAATTCTAATACCAACACCGTATTCCTATATCCAGGTAACTCGGGTAATGGCACCGGTGGTAGCGGCACCTCATTCTCATTAAACGATGAGCGTACGGCTGCATCGACGCAAGCCAAACAGCCGATTGCAGTATATTGCAACCCTTTGAACTATTTGAATAATGGTGGCTACGCTTGCAGTGTTGACTTGCGTATACCGGATCCAAAAAACAGTGGGGGATCTCGTACATCGTATCTGAACCTTGGTGCCTTCTATAACTCCACGCAGGTAAGTGTGAAGCTCCTGAATGCCGGAGCGCCAGTTGAAATAGTTGCACCAACCATTGACTCTACCGGTCGGGCCAACGACTTGTTTAGGCGAGTCAAGGTAGGAATCAGCTTTACTGGTGATTATCCGAAGGCCAATTTTGATATCGGTGGAAATCTTTGTAAAGACTTTGCGGTTACGCCTGATAGGTTCATATCAGGTACCTGCGACCCTAACACGCCAAATTAATTAGGTATCGCTATGGAACCGCTCGTGTACGTCACGTAGGTGTTCGTCGGTGACATGGGTATATACCTGAGTGGTTGCAATATTGGCATGTCCAAGCATGCTCTGAACGCTACGCAGGTCGGCGCCGTTCATCAGTAGGTCGGTTGCGAAGCTATGTCGCATAGTATGGGGGCTGACATGCTTCGTAATACCAGCCAGTCGTGCGTATTTGTTGATCATACGCTGAATGGAGCGAGCGGTGAGTCGGCGGTAGTCACCGGTTTGGTTAGCGACATTGTTCCGCGAGTAGCTTAAAAAGAGCGGGGGAAGATTGTCCATGCGAGTCGCCAGATATTCGTCTACACGTTCGGCAGCAGACTTGCTCACGAACACCGGCCGGTCTTTTTGTCCCTTACCACGCACCATAAACTCGCGGCGCTTAGTGTTCACATGTCCACGATTCAGGTTTACGAGCTCCGACACACGCAGACCGCTGCTAAAGAGCAGTTCTAAGATCGCTCGGTCACGTAGCCCGGCCTCTTCATCGAGCGCTACTGTTTCAAGGAGCCGGGTTACTTCGTCAAAGTGTAAGAATGATACCTGTTTACGGCTCACCTTAGGCAACTTTATCTTATCGGCTGTCAGCGATTCGATATTACGGTCGCCGAGGTATTTTAAGAAGCCGCGCAGGGCAATCAAATGGTAACTCTGCGTTATGGTCGAGAGCTTTTCTTTTTTCTCATTTTCGTAGCGGTTGAGCCAGAGCCGGTATTTACGCACCATTTCTTGGCTGATCGCACCTACCTTGGTGTCATCGCTGAATTCTACAAATCGTTCAAGGTAGAGTTTGTAGTTCTCGGCTGTCTTGGCCGAACGCCCGCCTTCGACTTCAAGGCTTTCGACGTAGTCGAGGATCAACTCTGAAACGTACTGCGGATTCATAGTGCTTATAGTATACAATGCTTATGTGAGCATTCTAGACGCAATCATCCTAGGCATCGTACAAGGTTTGACAGAATTTATTCCCGTGTCGTCATCGGGGCACCTTGTGATTACGCAGAACCTGCTCATGGGGCAGGCGGATCACCTCTTTATCCAGGCGCTTGACTTTGGAACCTTGGCTGCACTAGTCATTTATTTCTCACCTAAGCTCATCGACCTATTTAAAAAAGTATTTTTTGAACACGACTATCGGTTGGCACGCAATATTATCATCACGTGTATCCCGGCTGGACTACTCGGTTTGGTGTTAGCCGACTTTATTCAAAAGAGCGCGGTCTTATTAAATCCGTTAACGGTGTCTATTATGCTGGCATTAGTGGGTGTGCTCATGGTTGTAGTCGATAAGCTTCCTAAAAAGTCGGCTCGCGCTACGGGTACCGATTTAAGCCCACGTAGAGCACTCGTCGTTGGTTTGGCGCAGGCATTTGCGCTTATTCCAGGCGTATCCCGGAGCGGTTCAACAATTATCGCGTCTCGTGTCATGGGTCTTAGCCCTAAAGCCGCGGCAGAATATAGCTTTATGGTATCGATACCGATTATGTTCGGGCTGATAGGCAAACTACTGCTTAAGCCAACCGACCGCGCCTATATGGCGCAGCATCTCGATGTCATTGTCATCGCAAATATCGCTGCATTTGTTGCGGCCATACTAGCGATACATTTCTTACTCAAGTACCTGTCAAAACACGGATTAGCGTTATTTGGCTGGTACCGTATCGTCCTGGCCTCTGTTGTCATCACTGTACTTTTGCTACAATAAAGGCAATACATCCAACGTTTTAAGGAGTCAAAATCTAGTGAGTAAAAATCTCGAACAGACTTTAGTATTGTTTAAACCCGATGCATTGCAGCGCGGACTAGTAGGGGAGATCCTAACTCGTTTCGAACGCGTTGGTTTGCGTATTGTTGGTACCAAAATGATTGCACCCGATAAGGCCCACTTTCACACGCACTACGAAGACATTGGCCAAGTCATTACACGCCGTGGCGAGACTGTGTTCAACCAAGTGCTCGGCATGATGACCGATGGCCCTGTTATTGCAATGGTATTCGAGGGTGTTGAAGCAGTTGCATTGGTTCGTAAAATGGTTGGCGCAACTGAACCTAAGTCATCTGCCCCTGGTACAATCCGTGGCGACTTTAGTCACATGAGCTATGGCTACGCAGATACAGAAGATAAGGGTATTCCAAACCTTATCCACGCCTCTGGCGACTCGGAAGAGGCTGTGAAAGAAGTTGCTCACTGGTTTAGTGACGAAGAACTCTTCGACTACGAAGCACTTCATGAGAAGTTCACTCGATAATAAAAATAGCCCCGAAAGGGGCATTTTTATTGAGCAGATATTCTAGCTAAGTTGAACTTTGTCGGACTGCAGTGGATTTTCTGTGACTTTCGCACGATCTCCGGCGAAGCTATCCTGATAGACCGTTATGCGTGTTGTATGGGCATCTAGAACGTGCTTGATTGCTTCTGGGTCGGCATTACCTCTGAGGCCACTAAATCCTGTACCGGGTATACCTGCCGTAGCGAGTTTAGGATTCTGAGTGAGCCTTCTAGTCTGTGATATCGTGTCGAGGGCTTCTTGTAGCATTGCTGGCGTGTCTTCCCATCCGCGACTTTGCTGGCGATGAAGTCCAGTTAGCGCAAGTGAATATGCTGGAATCCATGGCTGTTCCTGACCGAGGTGGCCAACCATTAGCACTTCTGCTGGTGCCAAGCCGCTATGTTGGCTAAATCGAATCTGTGCAATCTTGAAGCGCCGTAATACCTCACCGCCAAATCCGCCAGGAACATTTGTTTCGCCGATTGGGAGAGGAACTAGTAGGACATCTTCAAGAGCGTTAAAAGCATCGTCATTCTTGTATCGTTCAATCATGGGGCTAGTATAGGCTTCGTGTATAGCCTAAACAAGCGTGAGCGTAAACGATGTACCGAACTATCCACTCATTCTGCTAATTTCAATGCCATTAGAGTCGTACTGTACAATCTTAAGCCCACAGTCTCGAAAGACGCAGCTCAGCCCCCTACAAGTAAATCGAGTTGTAATTTCTTGTGGCTCATTGGCTTCGGGGTAGTGAAGACCTCCATGTTTCTGAAAGTCGCTTGCAAGCTTGGCCGCGGCTCCTCCTTCAATATGCTCTATGCATTTAGCGCGTTTATCCTTGTCATGGGGTAAATCAGGACCCAGCATGTATTCATTAAACGTTCGAGATTCGTTACTTCCGTGTTCAAAAATAGAACCTCCGGTTGGAGCGCGTTTTGACATATCCACTCTTTCGGCCATAGGGATACTATATACCAGGTATGGAGAATGTAAAGGGGGTCGACCCCGGGCAGACGGGTGCGCGTCAATCCGCGCGCCGAATGTTTCGGGCGCTAGACTGACGACCGAACCTTAACGGTTCGGATTCGTGATACGAATCACTAAATTTAAAGACCGGTCAGAAGGTCGGTCTTTAAATTTGGTACCCCGGGCAGGAGTCGAACCTGCAACCTTATCCTTAGGACGGATCTGCTCTATCCAGTTGAGCTACCGAGGCGCGTTACCTCTGTAATTTTATCATAGTTACTACCGTTCATTCTGCTATACTATTGCCATGAGCGATACAGCTGCAAAAGAAACACGACAAGTCGCTTTTGAAGGGCAACGAGAGGGTGAGGAGTTGCTTTTTATCTTTCGTCGCCACATTATCGCAATGCGAAAAGGTTTTTACGGCTTACTGATTCCATTCGCCTTGAGTTCGATCCCACCACTCATCTGGCAGGATAACTTGCAGCTATTCTTGCTACCAATAGGTGGACTTGTGATTGGCTTAATCATCTTTAGCTACCACTTTGTTCTGTGGTACTACACGGTATATATCGTTACAAATGAGCGCATTCGACAGGTGACGCAAAACGGTTTCTTTGGTACCGACGTGGTGGAGCTGCGCCTGTCGAAAATCCAAAACATAAGCTATAATGTTCCTGGGTTCAGCGGTGAGGTTTTCGGCTTTGGAACCATTGTCATACAGACGTTTGTCGGTGACTTGGTAATCCATAAAGTCGAGCATCCCGAGAAGACATACAATAAGCTGCAAGACGCCGTCATGAACGCGATTGAAAAGGTAGGGGGCTATGAAAAAACTGAAGTTGAAGCGGGCTAAGAAGCAAGAGCAAGCCCCGTCACGTATTACAAACGAGACGGTAGCTGAGCACCGCGAACAGATTTTGGCCGGCGGGCGTAAATTTAAATATCCGCACCAATATGAGCGACATAAATTAGTATTCAACGTCGTCATTATTGCTATCGTTACGGTAGTAATTCTAGCTGTCATTATTTGGTGGCAATTGTATCCCGCACAGAATACCAGTACATTTTTTTACCGCGTCACACGTATCTTGCCCGTGCCGGTTGCGAGTATCGATGGCACTCAAGTTCGCTACAGCGACTACCTTATGAGCTTTTCTGGCTCGCAGCACTACCTAAAGCAGTCTGAGCAGCTTAACTTGAACAGCGAAGACGGTAAGCGCCAGCTAGAATTCATTAAGCGCCAAGCTCTCGACGGCGCGATCGCCGATGCCTATGCCGCTAAGATCGCCCGCGAAAAGAGCATCAGCGTTACTGATAAGCAGGTGAACGATGTCATTGATGCCAGTCTGAACACGGTATCAGGCAAAATTTCTCAGGATATTTATGACGATTCAACCTTAAGTACGCTTGGCTACAGCGCCGATGAGTATCGCCAGATCATACGTCGCTCGCTCGTACGACAAGAGGTGGCATATGCAGTGGATACTAAAGCCAACAATGCCAAGAAGGCAGCAGAAGACTTGCTCAAAGCAAATCCCTCACTAGGCCTTGCTGACGTAGCCAAGCAGTTACAGGACAAAGGCTATTCGACCGTGCAGCTTGGATCGACGGGCCAGTTAATACCACGGACTAACCATGATGGTGGCGTAACGCAGCAAGCGGCCAAGCTCCAAAACGGTCAAACATCGGGATTCTTCCAATCGAATGATGGGAGCTTTGAGCGCAATGGGTACTACATTGTACAGCTCGTCGAATCGAACGATAAGCAGGTGAGCTACAACTACATCCGCATACCACTGACAGTTTTCAGTGAACAACTCAGAACTCTTGCGAAGAATAAGAAGATTTCAGAATACATCGGCGTAAAGCAGAGCAGTAGCGAAATAATTCGGCGCTAATGATCCACCTCCTCAACACGCGTATAATAGTAAGATAACGAAGGAGGGATATGTTCCAGTTACCGAATCTTACTTATGACTACGATGCACTCGGGCAATACATCAGTAAAGACATCATGCAGCTTCATCACTCGAAGCACCATCAAACGTATGTCGACAAGCTCAATAAAGCGCTTGACGATGCGCCTGAGCTCAAAGAACAAAGTCTTGAGTCGTTGCTGATGAATCTTGATTCAATTCCAGAAGCTGTGCGCTCGGCGATCCGCAACCAAGGTGGTGGTCACTATAATCACACACTGTTTTGGCAGTGGATGAGCCCCGATGGGGGTAGTGAACCTTCAGGTGAATTAGCGAACAAATTAATTGCTCAGTACGGCTCTTACCAGGGGTTTGTAGATGAGTTTACTGCTAAATCATTAGCAGTTTTTGGGAGTGGTTGGTGCTGGCTCATGCCGGATATGTCAATTGTAACTAGCGCGAACCAGGATAGTCCGATTATGGAAGGCAAGGCTGCTCCACTCCTAGGACTTGATGTCTGGGAACACGCGTATTACTTGGACTACAAGAACAAGCGTGATGATTATGTGGCTGCGTGGTGGAATGTCGTGAATTGGGACTTTGTAGCCTCGCGCTTGACCGAATCAAAGTAGGTACCATGCAAGATGCTCCAGAGTTTTATGCCAAGGACCGACAAGCTTGGCGCAGTTGGCTACAGAAGAACCACGCCACAAAGCAGGCAGTCTGGCTTATCTATGACAAGGGAAATGCTCGAACTATGAGCTGGGGCGATATTGTGCAGGAAAGTCTCTGCTTTGGTTGGATTGATTCTAGACCAGGCAAAGTTTCGGACACCCAAAGTAAGATATATATTTCAAAGCGTAAGCCCTCGAGCGGCTGGTCAAGAGTTAATAAGGCACACATTGAAGAACTTGTGGTCCGGGGATTAATGATGCCAGCGGGTCAGCAAGCTATCGATGCAGCTAAGGCGAGTGGTGCCTGGGATAAGTTTTCAATGTCTGATAACTTACAACTCTCGCCAGAGCTAATCGAAGCATTTAACGCTAATCCAGTTGCGAAAAAGAATTTCGATAGTTTTACCGAATCAGGTAGGAGGATCATCTTAGAATGGCTGTATCAGGCTAAGCGGCCAGAGACGGCTCAGACTCGGATACAAAAGATTATTGAGGATGCAGAGGCTGGCAAGAAGGCGTTTGGCTAAGATTGATTTGACGGAAGCGCATAACCTTCTTCAAGATAGTCAACTTCGATTTCTGGGTTCACTGCTCCCTCAGCGATAACGTGTGTTTTTAATGCATCTACACATAGCTCCTGGAAATTGATTGGAGTTTCTCCAAGCTCGTGTATTTTTTCGGTAATCAATGCTTCACGCTTTGAAAGTCGCCTCATGCGCTTTGATCTGCCTCTGGCGTACCGCTTCTTTTCATTTGGTGTCCGCGGTTCTTTTGTTACTACGAAAAGCTCTGGGTGCTCTTTTCGGACCTCTTTTTCGGCGCGCGCTCGCTGATCGAGCATTGCATGAATCGAAGGTGATAGTCGATCGGTAAACCTTTGGATTGAACCGATAATCTCGCTACTCGCATGAGTAGGGATGCCTGGGATGTACTCTTCTGACATAGGGCGATTGTAGGAGTGTACTCACATTGTGACAAGCATGACCGGATTACCGCAAGTAAGCTGCTTGCCTAAACCTGAATGAACACTAAGAAAAACGAGCCACCATAAGGTGACTCATTTTTCTTGGCGCGCTCGACCGGATTTGAACCGGCGATCTCCTCCGTGACAGGGAGGCGTGATAACCCCTTCACTACGAGCGCACGAGTTTTCGACTCCACGTACTATAGCAAAATTCCACCCCTGGTGCAACCGCTCATAGGCAGCTATTTTCGGGTGTAGAAATAGGGAAGTGAAATGGTATACTTAACAGGTACTAGCAGGCAAGTTGAATACGCCGCTATAGCTCAGCTGGTAGAGCGGCGCTTTCGTAAAGCGTAGGTCTCCGGTTCAAATCCGGATAGCGGCTCCACATTGTAATGAAACATATTTTTCAAACCACACTCAAACAAATTCTCGCCGACAGGCCTGTATTGCTATTACTATTTGGCCTACTGATCGGGGGCGTGGCATACATTATGTATGTTGCATTTAATCTAAACGCAAGCGACCTGCAGCTTGCCACTCGTTATACCTCGTTTGGCGAAACACATTTCTATCGTGAAAAATGGTGGTACCTGCTAAGCTTCGTTGGCTTTGGCATGCTGTTCATTATTGCCCACATAACAATGCTCGCAAAGCTCCATGCGATCGGCCTGCGCCAGCTTGCGGTAGCATTTGCATGGCTATCGCTTATCGTGCTCGTACTGATGTTTGTCTACACGTATGCGGTCTTAGGCATCGCGTATCTGAATTAGCGTATGATAAATCTCGAAATCCCCCTAAAAAATCGTTCACGTAGCTATCGGTTCTTTGAAATGGTCCCGGGGCTCGTAAGCTGGGGTTCGATCATTCTGCTGATAGTACTGAGTTTACTGAATCCAATCTTGGCGAGTATCTATGTTTTGGCGTTCATCGCTACGCTGCTTGTAAAGGCATCCGGCATTGCATACCACACGCTTATTGGGTCGATGCGCATTGAAAAAGCGCAAAAAATCGATTGGCATGGGCGACTTATGGATTTAAAAGATCCTGAGGCGGCGTATTCTCGCGTGAATTCCAGCCGAACGCGCGAACTGGGTGAAAAAGCACACGCTGAGAACCTGCGCCTTATGGCGGCAGCACCGAATACGTATCCAAAGCCGAACGATATTTACCACGCGGTCATTATTCCTACCTACAATGAGCCGTATGAAGTTACTCAGCCAACTATAGAAGCGATCATAAACGGAACGTTCGACCCAAAGCAGATCATATTGGTGATCGCATACGAAGAGCGGGGTGGCAACGCGGTTGAAGGTACCGTTAAGCAGCTACGCGATGAGTACGCGCATCGCTTTAAGGCGCTCGAAATCATTAAGCACCCTAAAGACCTGCCAGATGAAGTAGTTGGTAAAGGGGGTAACATTACCTACGCCGGTCAGTTCCTCGAAAAATGGCTGACAAAACAAAAGATCGATATCAAAAACGTCATCGTGACGACGCTTGATAGCGATAACCGTCCGCACCCAACCTATTTTGATTACGTTGCCTATGAATTCATTGTGCACGACGACCGTAAGCACCTAGCATTCCAGCCAGTCTCGCTATTCCTGAATAATATCTGGGATGTACCGGCGCCAATGCGCGTTGTTGCTACCGGTAACTCATTCTGGAATATTATCTCGAGCATGCGGCCGCACACGTTGCGCAACTTTGCGGCTCACTCCCAGCCTATGGAAGCGTTAGTAGAAATGGGCTTTTGGAGCAAGCGTACGATTGTGGAGGATGGCCATCAATACTGGCGCAGTTGGTTCTACTTTGGCGGACGCTACGAAGTTATTCCTATCTATGTACCGATTTACCAAGATGCCGTACTCAGTGACACATATATGAAAACTCTCAAGGCGCAGTTCGTACAGCTTCGCCGTTGGGCATATGGAGCGAGTGATGTGCCGTATGTAGCAACCAGGGTATTTACTCGTAAGCGCAATGTGCCGTTTTGGGCAGGGTTCACGCGCTTTATGCGACTACTCGACGGGCATGTAACATTAGCCTGCGTGTCGATCATTGTCACATTCGGCGGTTTCGCACCGCTTTTCATTAATCCAGAAGCGTCACGCTCCGTCGCAGCCAATCAGTTACCGGAAGTTTTGAGCGTACTACAGCGTGTTGCCATGATTGGACTGTTCATTACCATATTCCTGGCATTTAAGATGCTGCCGCCGCGCCCAGCCCGCTATAAGCGTCGTCGTAACTTTGGCATGGTAGCGCAGTGGCTCCTCATGCCATTTATTGCTATAGGATACAATGCCGCCGCCGCATTCTACTCGCAAACCCGGCTAATGTTTGGCCGCTATCTCGATAAGTTCGATGTCACTGACAAAGCGACAGTCGAAACGATCGACGCTAAAAAAAGCTAATGTATACGTATTGACCAAGGACTGTAAAAGGGTTATAATACTAATTAACCTTGAGGTGGCTCGTGCTGGTCATGGTACCTCGCGCCGGCTTCGTGCCGTCGCATCGGTCATTTTCGAGGTTTGAGAGGGTGGTAGTCCAACTACTGCCACAGGAATCCGCTCCACCTTGGTGGTTCGGACATCAGGAAACAAAGTGGCTACACGATACGCGAGGCGCGGAAGATTTAGGTACGGCCACTACCTAAAAAAGATGATCTCATCTTTCGTCCCTCGACCGCGTGCAGACGGCCCATTCTGCACAAGCTCCTCCCATGCCCCCGGGAGGAAAGTCCTCGGTTCCGCCGCTCTAAGCGCGCGGCCCCCACCGCGAACGACCGCCGCGCGCGCGTCCATCGCCAGCGGCGGAACCGGGGCACTAAGCACCGATCTCTCCAGGGGATCGGGAAGATGGGACATCAGGGTGTCCCACTATCAGGCCCTGGCGTGGTCGACTAGCTCAGTTCACACTGACACAGTCGTCTACGCCAGGGCAATTTTTCTTTTTAGGTGCTTTATCGGATACTTGGCCGGCCACGCCGGTTTCGCGTTATTTCCACAAGGCCATGGCCGGCAGCATATTGCAGGGCAGCCAGCTCATCAAATCGCTTTAAAACATGATGTGTTGTGGCTGCTATGTCATCAGCGCTCGGTGTGCGCACTTGACTGATCAGTAACTGTTCTACTGTTTCGGCAAGTGAAAGGGAGTGTAGTTGCCGAGCTACTGCGTCATGGGAAAAGCTAGCGGCAATACTAAGAGTTAGCTTACTGAGCGAGAATGGGGCACTCGATTCTGGGCTCTTGCGCGGCCCATAATGAATGGATATCGAGTCATCTAACGCTGGTTTTTCGTACGTCGTAAAAGTTTTACCACAGCTTGGGTTCAAGCATTGTCTCCGCCGCCAGGTTCCGGCACTTTTTTTATGGGGCCGACTATTAGCAACCTTCGTTTTCGCGTGGAAACAATTAACACAAATCATGTCTATATATTGACATACAGCTATTGAAATAGCTAGTGGAAAACGTAAGTGGAATAGTGGGAAAACTAAAAAAGAAGATCGCCGCTAGCTAAGCGGCGATCGGATAGATGTCGATGTGACAGGGAAGAAGTATATCTTACTTCTTTGAAGCGACGTATTCTTTACGAGCTTCGGCCCAGGTCTTGTTCAGCTCGAACCCTAGGTTGAACTGGTCAAGTTTTGATGGTTTTTGGTTTTGGGGGGTGAGTTGCTTTGTACTCATATTCTCATATTAGCATAAGCAATAAAAAATGTCAATAGAACATAGAGCATACGTATATATCACGAAGGGTATATGAAAAGGGTAAATCAATCGTTTTGGGTAGTGGAAAAGTGGCGGGGAAATGTGGAGTAATAAAATTGTCGACCTAGTGGTCGACAATTTTGCTTGGTGGGCGATAGAGGATTCGAACCTCTCACCTCCTCAACGTCAATGAGGCGCTCTAGCCAAATGAGCTAATCACCCAAGATGTAAGACTCATACGATTTTAACAAACAGGGGCGGGGGTTGCAATAATCAGGGGTAGGAGAATAGAATATAACTTGAATGATGACGCGGCGTAACGACCCGCAGAGTTCCGTAGGAGCGATCGCAGACGAACGATATCGAACGCGGTAATAGAAATAGCCAAGGTGGAACCTCCGGAGACGGACCGAGGCACGTGGATCAGATATTCTGATTATGCACGTGTCTATTTTTATAATCAAAAGGAGAGTTCCGTGAAATACCGTACCGTAACTGTAGTCGCAATTCTGGTAGCCGTTGTTGCCGCGGTTGGGCTAAACTTGATCAGCTATAGGGTGACCGACGGAAGTAGTGGAATAACGGTATTCGATGGGCAAGAGCAGGTTAAACCTGTGCCCGAATATTGTATTGCGGCCGGCGACAGCATTGGCCAAGGGCTGCGCGGTATGCCATTTACGAATCTTATAGATAAAGACGACTGCAAAGGAAACGATGTATCGTACCCGGTCTCATATCTGCTGAACGCGCTGGTGGCGTTCGTGGGAGTAGGAGTTTTAGCGGCGGCGTATATGGCAATTACACGAACAAAGGGGAATCGAGTATGAACGACGAACAAGTATATGCCATGCGCCATAGCTTGGCACATATCACCGCCACTGGGGTAAAGAAACTATGGCCGCACGCCAAATTCGGTGTTGGCCCAGTGGTTGAAAACGGATTTTATTACGATATCGACTTAGGCGACGTGAAAATATCCGAATCTGATTTTAAGAAGATTGAAAAAGAAATGCGCACCGTAATCAATCGCGATGAGCTATTCGAACACTCCACTATGCCGATTGATCAGGCGATCGCATGGGCCAACGACAATGACCAGCCATACAAATCGGAGCTACTCAACGATTTGAAGCGGAGTGGGACTACGGTCGCTAGCGATCTAGACGCCAGTGAAATGGGAACGATCGCCGAAGGAGATGCAGCCTTAGACCATGTTGGATTCTACACAAATGGCGACTTTACCGACTTGTGTCGCGGGCCACATGTCGAGAGCACTGGCAAAGTAGGCGCATTCAAATTGATGCGCGTAGCCGGAGCCTACTGGCGCGGAAACGAGAAGAATCCACAGATGCAGCGACTCTACGGCGTGGCGTTCGCGACTCAAGAAGAGCTCGATGCTCACCTTGAAATGCTCGAGCAGGCGAAGGCACGTGATCACCGTAAGCTAGGTAAGGATCTTGATCTCTATACCACCAGCAACCTGGTGGGTGCAGGACTGCCGCTGTTTACTCCACGCGGAACAGTACTTCGTGATGTTGTCGCGGGGCTTTCTAACCAGCTCCGCCAGCAAAAGGGATTCACTAAAGTGTGGACTCCACATATCACTAAACAGGATCTATATGAAGCGTCTGGCCACTGGGCAAAGTTTGGTGATGAGCTATTCCTCGTAACCAGCCAGGAAACTAGCGACAAAATGGCACTAAAACCGATGAACTGCCCACACCATACGCAAATTTTTGCATCACAACCACGTAGTTACCGAGATATGCCTGTGCGGTATCTCGAAACCACTACGGATTACCGTGATGAGAAGACGGGTGAACTAGGTGGACTTAATCGCGTGCGTTCGCTCACGCAAGACGACAGCCATGTGTTTGCGCGGCCAGACCAGATCGAGCAAGAAATCGACGGCTTATTGGCAAGCGCACGTGAACTCTATGAAACGATTGGGATGAAACTCCGTGTACGCCTGAGCTACCGTGATGATTCAGACGCGTATCTTGGCGAGCGAGAACTGTGGGACTCAGCCCAGGCACAGCTCAAGACCGCTGTTGAAAAGAACCAGCTGGAGTACTTTGAGCAAGATGGCGAAGCCGCGTTCTACGGCCCTAAGATCGACTTTATGGCAACCGATGCGATCGGGCGTGAGCACCAAGTGGCAACCGTGCAACTCGATTTTGTGCAGCCTGAACGATTTAAGCTACAATACACCGATCAGGACGGAAACTTCCAGACTCCGGTTATGATTCACTGCGCGCTGCTCGGGAGCATTGAGCGTTTCCTAAGCGTGTTTATTGAACATACCGGGGGTTGGTTCCCCTTATGGGCTGCTCCTGAGCAAATCCGGATTCTAACAATCAACGATACTGTGCTCGACTATGTTGAAGAGATCGAAGCAATGCTTGCGGACACAGTCTTGATGCAACCAGTGAAATATAACGAGCTACGTTTTGCACGCGATGATCGTAACGAATCTCTCGGTAAGAAGATTCGTGAAGCCACTGGCATGAAGATTCCCGTGCAGCTGATTGTTGGGCCAAAGGACAAGGAATCTCGTGAAGTGAGTGTGCGCACCCAAGGTGGAGAAGAGAAGATTGCGCTCAACAACCTTACAGACTACTTACGGAGCCTATAAATGAGAAAACTAATCATCGCGATTGATTGTGATGATGTGTTGATTGACTCTTCAGCTCGAATCGTTGAAAGGTACAACGCCAAGTACGGCACATCGATCGATGCGAGCCATATGTATAGGGAGGATCTCGACTGGGGCGCTGGCAGCCATGAAGCTGCGATCGAGCGGATGAACACGCTCCTGGAAGAAGATCGGATTCTGGATAGTCTTATTCCGAGTGAAGAAACAATTAGCGCCGTGCGAGCACTGGCATCCCAACATGAACTCCATCTTGTAACAGGAAGGCAAACCTATCTGGAACCTTCCACGCGGGCTCTTCTTGATACATATTTCAGCGGCTGCTTCACATCGATCGAACATACAAACTATATTGCCAGTGCAGCAAGCCTGGAACCTCGCAGATCAAAAGGCGAAGTGTGCGCGCAGCTACGGGCCGATATTCTGATAGATGACCATGTGTCACACGGCAAGAGTGTTCTTAGTCATGGAGTGCGTGAAGTGCTCTTGTTCGGTGATTACGCGTGGAATAAAACAGATGATGACATTCCCGGTATTACACGTTGTCACAATTGGCAGGAAGTGCTGCAGAATGTAGAGACAATAGGTAGTGAAATCTGATACTGCATTTCGTCATCGTATTGAGCAACTCATGGCGCAAGTGCCACACGGGCAAGTTACGACATATGGTGATTTAGCTGGGCTTGCTGGGCAAGCGAATGCCAGCCGCATTGTTGGCGGTATAGCACATTACGGAAATCCTGATTTGCCGTGGCACAGATTGGTTAACCGGTTTGGTGGCTTAGCTGCAGGCTTTCATGGCGGGCGCGAAGCGCAGGCGCAGCTACTCGAACAAGAAGGAATACATTGTACGAATCACATTGTCGAGGGATTTCAGGAAATTAGATGGCGTCCGATCGACTCATAGCTATTGTTGGTCCTACAGCGAGTGGTAAAACGGCTCTCGCAATTCGTATTGCTGAGCAGCTTAATGGTGAAATTATTTGTGCGGACTCACGCACTATCTACAAAGGTATGGATATCGGCACAGCTAAGCCGACAACTGAAGAACAATCCAAAGTGCCACACTGGGGGTTAGATTTAGCGGAGCCTGGACAGCCATTTACTGCGGCTGATTTTAAAAAGTACGCTGATGCAAAAATTGCAGATATTCAGGCGCGAGGTAAACTGCCGCTTTTAGTAGGTGGCACCGGATTATATGTAGACAGTCTGTTGTATGATTTCACGTTTGGCGAAAAAGCTGATAATTCGGTGCGAGATCGACTTGAGACAATGAGCATAGAAGAACTTACAAAATATTGCATCACTAACAACGTTACATTACCTGAAAATAAGAAAAATAAGCGTTACTTAGTGCGCGCGATCGAGCGAAAAAGCATGAGCAACATCGGTAAATCTGTACTGAGGACGCAATACCATATTGTAGGAATAGCTACGAATATACACACATTGCGAACACGAATTGTACAGCGTACCGAACAATTGTTTGCAAATGGAGTTGAGCAAGAGGCTACTTTGTTGGGCAAAAAATATGGTTGGAATTCCGAAGCAATGACCGGAAATATCTATCCACTACTAAAAAAACATTTTGATAATGAGTTATCAATCGACGATGTAAAAGAGAAATTCGTAACCGCAGATTACAAATTAGCAAAACGGCAAATGACCTGGTTCAGGCGAAATCCCGATATCATGTGGGCAACATTACAAGATGCTGAGAGCTACATAAAAAGCTTGCTCGCGACTGAATAACTTCTGTGCTACTATTAACCCTAGAAAGTTATTCGGTAGAAGATAATGATTGACGCACTATTCGGTTCAAAGACTCGCATTAAGCTACTGCACTTGTTCCTGAACAATCCAGGTAAGTCTTTTTATGTGCGTGAGATTACTCGTTTGATCGATGAGCAGATAAATTCCGTACGCCGTGAGCTCGCCAACATGATGAACGTAGGTATCATCAAAAGCGATACGGCAGACAATAAGCTGTACTACGAAGTTGATCAGCGATACGAACACTACGTGCCATTACGGGCAATTTTTGGCGACGATAAAGATACGGCGACCAGCGCGGTGAAGGCACCTAAGCAATCAACACTTGATTGGCAAGCGCGTTTGGACGAGCTGGGCGGTATCAAGCTTGCTGTCATGGCAGGGGTGTTTGTTGCTGGGAGCGCGAGCAAGGTAGACTTGCTTCTGGTTGGTAATCCGGCTCCTGCGCGCGTAAAGGCTTTCATTAAGACACTCGAAAAGAAAGAAGGTCGTGAGCTCAACTATAGCGTGCTCTCGTACGATGAATTCTACTACCGTATCTCGATTCGTGATAAATTTATAACAGAGCTCATGAGCAGCAAGCACGTTGTGCTGCGTGACGACGAGCAAATACTCGCTAAATCCAAGTAGGAGAACTATGTTCGATATTGAATACAAGGGTGGCAACACCGTTGTCATTGCAACTAAGAAATCAAAGCTGATTACTGACCCAAAGTTGTCGGTGGTTGGGCTCACAGATATAGAACCAAAAGGTATGGTAGCACTTGCTACTGAACCGCGTTTTGAAGTGCGCTCCGAAACAGCATTACTCCATATCGAAAGCCCAGGTGAATACGAAGTAAGCGATTTTTCGGTCAAAGGGATTCCAGCGCAGAGACACCTAGACTCTGAGGGATTTGGATGCACAATTTACCGCGTGGAAGTTGGCGATGTTCGCATGGCTATTATCGGCAATATTGACCCAAAGCTTAGCGATGAGCAGCTTGAAGCAATCGGCGTAGTAGATGTAGTTATTATTCCAATTGGCGGTGGTGGTTACACCCTCGATGCTACAGCGGCTGCGCATCTTGTTCGACAAATTGATGCCAAGGTTATTATTCCGGTTCACTATGCAGACAGTGGCTTGAAATACGAGGTACCACAAGAAGACTTTGAAGTGTTCCATAAGGAACTCGGTGGGGAAGTTGAGACAGTAGATAAGCTGAAGGTGAAGGCTGCTAGCTCATTGCCGCATGTGTTGACGCTATATAAGCTGACTCGTAGCTAACCTTTTGTCTCTCTTCTTTTGACTTGAATCAAAAGAAGCAAAAGCTCAAGTCCTAGTATTTGATTCTTGGGCGAGCATTGTGGATACCTACAATCGCCGAAAGGACTCGTTTCGCTCAAACATCTTCCGTCGTTTAATTATCGGATTCACGAACATTCTCGCTGAGAACGTTGAATGGTCACTAGATTCATTAAAAAATCTCCGGTTATCGGAGATTTTTTACAGGTGCCTTGTTTGTTACTTGGCTGGTTCGGTAACGACCGGGTTCAGCAGGCCTTTTTTCTTCAGCGTGCGGATTGCCTGAGTCGAAAGGACCATAGTGACCTTTTGACCGTCTACCATGAACGTTTTTTTCTGCAAGTTAGGCTTGAAGACGCGTTTGGTGCGACGCAAAGAGAAGCTCACGTTGTGGCCGAATTGTTTACCTTTACCGGTAAGTTCGCAGCGGGCTGCCATTTCTTTACTCCTTAAAGTTATTTAGCAAACTTGTATGATTGTACCGAAAAATGCATGGTAGGTCAATAGTTTAGAAGGGTTATTATATTGACTAAATATAATAATACTGTTAAAATATTAAAAGACTTGATGTTACATCCGATTCTTAGGAATGAGGTACGAGTAATGCGTCTAGTTCTTTTTGGAGAGCTCATGCTGGCCGTCTGGCTCGGTGTGAACTGGGGCACCGGCGCGGCCAACAGTCCTGGCGGCAAGGTAGTCCTGTCGATCATCGGATTGATTGTGCTGTTCGTTCTGTTCGCAGTGCTCACAGGACTCGTGATGTCGCCATTCAATCGACAGCCTGTCTACGTCCCCCGGCGAATGTACCGTCCCTTGAACCCAGAGGCGCGGGAGGAGAGGCGGTCGGACGCCGTAGGATACTTCCAAGAGATTGCCGAGCAGAAGCGCAAGGCTTCGGCGTCCGGAGCTTCCATGGAGCAGTTCGAGGCAGAGCGCGCACAGGAGGTAGATCGTGCGCGAGAGGAACGAACCGAGCGTTTCTCGGAACGAGTCGACAAGGTGCGCCCACTTCCACCCCCGGCGGAATGATCCAGTTCCGTCACAACACCCCACGCAGCCAGCGTGGGGTTAATCATTTCTCCAGTATGTTAATATCTAACACTAGTGACAATACGATATAATTAGCCTAATGGAACTCAATATCGCATACATTTTAATTGTTATCGTGGTCATCTTGTTCTCTATGACTCTTCATGAAGCCATGCATGGTTTCATGGCATTTTGGCTCGGTGATGACACCGCAGAGCGAGAAGGCCGGTTAACGCTGAACCCTATCAAACATATCGACCCCTTCTTAACTCTTCTTTTACCAGTGATGCTCGCGATTATCGGTGCTCCAATCTTTGGTGGTGCTAAGCCGGTGCCGTTTAACCCGGCCAGGCTGAAATATGATGAATGGGGCGCTGCATTGGTTGCGTTCGCCGGGCCACTGACAAACTTTATCATTGCATTCGTCTTATACGGTAGCTATGTAGTGTTTAATGCAGGGCCTGATTCGGTTGCGGGGCAGTTTCTCCTTGTAGGTGTTATGGTTAACCTTGGCTTCTTTGTATTTAACATGATTCCAATTCCACCGCTCGACGGCTCGCGGGTTCTCTACGCATTAGCGCCCGATTTTGTGCGCCGCGGTATGGAGGCGATCGAGCAGTATGGACTCATCTTTATATTCGCGCTTGTCCTTGTAGCAAGCCCACTCATAAGTGTCATTATGCGCAGCGCGACCGCTGGTATCTTGCAGGCGTTTGGTCTGCTATTCGGCGTCCAGTAATGATTCCAGCTTTTTGGCGGTCGTCCAACTTCGGATCGTCATGCTTTTGTAGCTAGCGAGTTCTGTTATTTTATTCATGCGACTTTTTGTGCGCTGTGCGGAAACGCGGGTAAAATATAGGGCCTTCGTGCCAGCCGCTACGGTGTCTACTCCATCACGGAGTTTGAGTGCTATTACGTCATTGAGTACCTCGCTGGCTTTGTAAGGAGATTTAAGAAACACAACATCTGAATGCAACGTATCAGGTGTGGTGCCAAAACCACGCGGTGCCTGCTTGATAATGGTTTTGTAATCCGTTTCAGTTATAACAACGGTAGGGCCTTTGTATCCGAATGCGTTCTCAAGTGCCGAATCAACAGTTGATTCGGCTTTCTTTGGAGATAAGCCACTACTGAACAATACGTTGCCACTCGCAATGTAAGTACTAACATCTTGTAATCCGGCATCTGCTAGGCAAGTGCGTAGAGCATCCATTTTAATAGGGTTCTTTCCACCAACATTGATACCACGAAGTAGGGCGATGTAGCGAATATTCATATGTATAAGTATAGCAAAAATAAGGCTAAATATTGACAATTAACTTAATTTATTGTAATATGCTTGCAACTCACCTTGTGTCTTCGTCTCTCGGCAAAAGACATACAGCGTCAGCTTAGGTGAGGAGAAGGGAACGATCATGGTTGTCACCAATGAGGACATTGGCAAGATGTCCCAAAGGGTCGGCACTCCCGTCGGGGAGTTCGCCACGGCACGTCGCAGCTTTGGTCATGTCAGTGAGTTCGAGCAGGCCTTCCGGGCCGTTCAGAACGCGCTGGCTGATCTTGACGAGATCGTCGCCAAGGCGGTCGCAGCTGACAAGATCGAGAACGGAGTTCCGCGGCACGTAGTCGCTGCGGTCCAGCCCCCGGAGCAGCCGCTCCAGATCCCACACCACCGGGTCGCCAGTTGATGATTCACCTGGGGACATGGAGCGAGTGGGAACGAGGCAGAATAGCCCCGTTCCCACTCGAAGAATTTTATCGTCGCTTATGGGCGATATTTTTTTATTTCTAAGAGTGCTAACAGGGAAGTATATTGACAAAATATATTATTTATGCTAATATGTATATACTTCGTTGACTAGAGGCTATAAGCTAAGTGTCCGAAGTTCTTTGACAAGCAGATACCACAAGATGAGCTGCGATTATTTGGTGTGCGAATGCTCACACCTCATCTTGTGTCTCCGCCATCTGGGGCTAAAGACATAGTGCTGCCATGCCAAGATGAGGAGAGAAGAGAAAATCATGACCCAGAACGCCGTACAGGACTTCATCGACCAGGTGAAGGACGCCAGTGACGACATGGCTTCGATGTCTGACGTCGAGCTGTTCGAGCTGTTGGGTAGCGCCAACAGCTACGACTTCCAGCGCCTCACAGATGCAGTCACCAACATGGAGGACGGCCCGGTCAAGACCGCGTTCCAGCAGGCCCTGGCCAGGGAGCTGGACGAGGGGGCCCCGATGCAGATCGATGGGGCCGACGTCTCACCGATGGAGCGCGGCACCTCCAAGCACCCCGGTGACATCGCCTGATGCCCCGGACAGCCATGGACGTCGACATCCCCAACCAGCTCCTCGATCACGTCAGCGAGATCACCACCAGGCCGCCCGAGCCCAAGCGCCCGAGCATCCTCACGGAGTTCTTCGACCGCGCCAACTACGTGCGCCGGCTCTCGGCATGCGTGGGTGGTGTCCACATCGACGGTCCGCCGCCGTCGGTGACGCTGGGCACCACCAAGGCTCTCGAGCTCGCCTGGGCTCCTCTCACCTGAGGACCGGCACGCACTTACAAGTGTGGCGCCGAGGAACTCCAGGCGCCACACTTGTATCTGCTTGTCATATTTAACACGAAATTACATCGCCTTATTAGGGCGTTTTTTGTTGCCCGCGGTATAATAAGAGTAGTCCTTTTGGTAGTAACTAGAGGACGTGGCGTAATTGATTTTCTAACGTCATATTGATAGGAAAGCTAATATTCTGAGTGGCTGTGGCCGTTCTGTGAAGCCTTCCACCTTGCACTTATGCGGGGATATATCAAGCGCCACGTCCTCTGGGAATTACCAGAGGACTTATTTAGATCTCGTGCTGATCTAAGATAAGATTGAAGAGGATGATAAGCATACTACTAGATGTGCTCAGCTTGGGTATTGTGCAGACGATAATTACTGCGATATGTGTCGGCATTCTTGGCTATATGGGCTTTAGGTACGGACGTCGATAGTAGATACGATTGTCATATACTAGTAGTTATCGGGGTTTGGCGCAGTTGGTAGCGCGCGCCGCTGGGGGTGGCGAGGTCGCTGGTTCGAGTCCAGTAACCCCGACCAAGTAGCTTAAGGTATAATCATAGATAATGAAGCAGCTCATATCCGTTCGCGCGATCATACACGATAATCAAAAGACACTGCTTCTAAAGCGGGCAAACGGTAGGCAATCGATCCTCGGCAAATATGAACTGCCTGGTGGAAAGCTGGGCTATGGTGAACAACCAGAAGATGCCCTAGGCAGATATTTGAAAGAAGACGCAGGGCTAATCGTACAGTCGGCACGTTTATATGATGTTTTGACATATGTTGACCATGACGATCGAGACATTCAATATACGTTTATTCTCTACCTCGTAAGTCTGAGTAATAACGGCAATAAGGTACGTTTAAGTCAAAATTACGACGAATACGCGTGGAAGAAACTCGGCGATATGCAACAGGATAAGCTGACAGAATCCGCAAAATTATTATTGGGAATTTCTCAACAACAAGTAACGACAACAGAGAAGAATGTACTAATCGATAATCCAACTGGTGATGAAACAACAACGGATGATACATCACACCTTATCATATATTCCGACGGGGGATCGCGTGGCAACCCTGGGCCAAGCGCCAGCGGCTTCGTAATTCTAAATGGTAAGCAGGATGTACTACATCAGGGTGGTATGTATCTTGGGATCACCACCAATAATCAGGCGGAATATCACGGCGTGCGATTGGGACTAGAGAAAGCACTCGAAATGGGTGCGGCAACAATTGATTTTCGCATTGATAGTATGCTTGTTGTGAACCAGCTGAACGGCACGTATAAGATCAAGAATAGGGAACTGTGGCCAATTAATGAGCGAATCATTGAACTAGCTAGTAAGTTCGAAAAGGTTACGTTCATGCATGTGAAGCGTGAATTCAACCAGTTGGCAGACGGCATGGTGAATAAGATTCTGAATGCACACGAACAAGCTGCTCGTGAAAATACGGTACAATAAGTAACGGCAGCTCGGCAGATGGTCGCTGGTAGCTTAGGCTACGAGAGGAAAGTCCGGGCAGCGTAGGACAGGGC